>VOFH01000624.1_pt1 | contig 84000 bp, 83 predicted proteins | sample 5384091 | NCBI WGS metagenome assembly VOFH01 (sample SAMN12384727, study PRJNA508395) | human gut metagenome | isolation source: healthy gut G | host: Homo sapiens
TATATCGAAATCTTGGCTTTTTAGTTTTTGTATGACATGATATTGATACTTGTATTGTCTTTTTCATTCCCTTGTGATTCATTTTTGATATTGACTCCATCCCAGTTCCAGACTTGTATATCTTCTTTATTAAATAATGTATCGTCGTTGCTATATTCGGCTAAATATTGGCCTTGTAATGTAGTTCCATCTACAAATCGGATGGTTGGGTAGTATGAATCTTTACAAAAGAAGTCTGAAAGCAATGTCATTCTGCGCCCCATTTTAATGTAAAGAGGGGTCTGTGTATTTTCTATTGTTACATGTCCGTCTATTATTTTGTATGTGTAATGAGCTTCGAAATCACTACATCTAACAAGAAATTTTAAAAGCACCTTCTGATTGATCATTTGAAAGATCAATATCTACGTATATTAAGGGGCGCATATCCTCATTCCTTGTGCCTATGAAAATATTTTTTTCCACTTCGCCAATAATGTTTTCTGGCCACTCGATTGAAATTGCGCGTTTGCGTGGTATGGAATCGACAGATATATATTTGGTCGCATGCCGCATTACTATTTCATCATTAATAGATGGATCTAAGATCTTTGACCCGATTGAATCACACCATTTTGTAAACTCACTTATATTACTGATTCTTCGAGACCATACTCGTCCTCTGTACGAACATCCAACTGATGTCTCTTCTCCATTCTCATACCCTGTAACGAATATGTTTGATTTAATTTTATTTTTTTGCTGTGCCTCTGTTAATGCTTTTTCAATATCAGAACCAGCATGCATCGTAAAGCTTCGGAGTGTACTTAAAGTATCTTTTAAGCCGACATTGGTTACTCTTATACGATGCATACGCCCCATACATCTAAATATACTGGTTGCGTCAATTATGCTTGCGGATTCGTCTGTAATGGCTTTTTGCTAGATTCTCGAAAAGAGATCCGTTATCTGAACAATTAATAAATAGTAATTTCTGTTGAACATTGCGATAAATGATATAAAGGGTCCAATGCATTTCGAATAAATCCTCAATTCTTCCAAATGCTACTTTCTCTTTTTCCCAGCAACTATAACAATTGTTGTTCCTTGTGTGTTTGTGTCAAAGTAAACTTTTTCATATCGTTCTATTGCCGCTAATCCCTTTTCATATTTTTCTGGGTGCCATTCCTGCTCATTAATTTTATAGACGACAGCACTTAATGCAGGTAAAAGGTTCTGTATAGGTAATTCCTCAGGGAATTTTTCAAATCCTTGTATGAACTCTCGTAATGAAATTTGATTGTCTATTTGCCCTTCGCTTAAATATGGTAATAATTGGTTCCAGTCTGCATCGGATGCATATAAATGCTCGATTTCTTTTTTGGGCATCAACATCTGCTATATTTACAATAATAGAGGCGTCTCCTAAAGAATTATCCATGCTTGTTCTTGTAAAGCGCCCGATTAATTGTAAGGTTGTTGGCAAACTTTTCTTGATATCATGGAAAGCTGCAATTTTAGTCTAGGCATATCGAAACCTTCTCCAAGCATGTCAACGCATACGACAATTTTGCATTCGCCTGCGATTATTTTTGCTTTTATCTCTGATTTCGATTTTGCAGATAATTGTGAGTGTATAGACAACGGATTATATCCGGGGCTAAGGTCGCATAGATTTTTTTGAATAACTTCAGCTCTTGCAATACTATTTACCCTTGCCATTAAGATATGATCATGTCCATTCCTGATATCTAAGTTTAACTGTTGGATAGCCTTTTCTGCTATTATTTTGTCGGATTGTGTAGGATCCCATTCAATGATAGGTAGATAATTTATGGGCTTGAAATATCCTTCTTTTTGCGCTTTTCGCAAAGGATAATTAAATATGATTTTACCACCAATGGGCTTATCATCATTTCGAAATGGAGTTGCGGTAAATTGGAGAATTTTCGAATGTTTAAAAGAATCTTTAACATCCGACCATGAGTTTGCTGGAGTGTGGTGGGCTTCATCCACGAATAAATGAGAACATTGATTGGCAATCGCCATTTGAATGGATTTTGTCAAATTGCCAATGATACTAATTGTCGTAACGACAACATTACATTGTTCCATAAAAGCAATGGCCTCTTCCGAAGAAGCTGGACGATGCGACATTACTCCAACAATTGGTTTTAGAACAGTTTCTTTTAACTATGCTAAATTGAGGGTCGGCAAGTAATCCTAATGATGCAACTTTATTGGATATTTGTGAGCGTAAGGCATCTGTAGGAACAATGATCATTGTTTTATAGCATGACGCAGCGATCAGTAAAGACAACATCACTTCTGTTTTACCAGTTCCTGTTGGCATTACGATTGTGGCAGCATCAGAAGAGACCTCCCAATGAGATAATGTAGCATAAATAGCACCAATCTGTGGAGAACGTAATCCTTTAATATCTCGGTTGATATCTTCTTTTTTTAAAAATATTCCATTCTCCCAAGTTGCCAATACTTGAGATGGAATTCTTCGTTCTGCAGGTGGATTATAGTTTAGAATTCTACCTATGCTTGCCATAATACTGAATTATAAGAGTTTGCTATTGTAAAGATAAACAATGTTTTAATGAGGCGCCTAATGATTAGGAATAATTTAGCACTTAATGGTTGTTATTATTATAATTCGCATAGAGATTATGCAAATGTTTGTAGACTCTAAGCAGGAATGTTCGTGCCGATATAGTTACACCTATCCCCAGAAGGGTAGGGATGATATATGTGCTAACTGAATATATTATTGACTTGTTCGGTCATAATCTCACAGCGAATGTTTACGTCTCTGGACAACTCGTCTATTACAGAAGGCAAATATCGCATATTTATTACTGTTAACCATGTTTATTGTTAGATTGTTATAAGGGGTTCATTAAAATTGTAGTATAATCTTTTTTCATTCCTTAAATCCAAAGTATACGATGTCCATCTCCATATCGCCGATTAGTTCACCTTTTTCAGCCTCTGTTTGACGCTCTCTCCTGAACTAATGGCTCTGAAAATGATGTCAATGATTCGTAGTCCTTTGGGATATCGAAACCCTTCGCTTCGTCTTCGGCCGCGGATGTTGATTGATATGTGCCCCTTATCCTTTTTCTGACTTCTGAATAGCAGTAGGTCAGATTTGAAGCCACGGTACTTTGTGTTGACTTCACATACATCATAACCAATCTGCCGAAGGTCAAAGGGCTTATCCGGGTGGTTGAACGAAGTGTAGTAAGGATGAATGATGATGGTTCCTTCATCGAAGATTTCCTTTAGAAAATCTCTTGCATTCTCGTACAAAGGATTTCTACCATAACTAAATGATTCTCCCGTAGATTTTTGTAGTTGAGGCATCGATACGATCCATTTCCTATCATCGTCTGTGTCGGTCAGAATTCCTTCAATTTAGCCCTATCAAGAGCCTGGTAATTGATATCTATTTCTATGCATTTGAGGTTATTGTCGACAATGATCTGACGTTTTTTACCATCGACTTTATGGCTGACTAGAAATTCTATGAGTAGACGCTCGCCGTTATCCATTACACCTTCCACGTCCGGTCGGAAACCATAGCGTTCATCCCACTTCTCCACTTCAACATTGTGTATTCTTACGAGACCAGAGGGAAAAGTGCTGCTAATGGATTGAGGTAACATTATCCGTCCGGTTTCCTGAAGAACTTCTTTAGCGAGCAGGTGGAGTGAAGATTCGTATGCTCCTTCACATTCGAGTCCTTGGGCGTGTGCGAAATGGTGTTCACGAATTTGTCCGGCATTCTTAGCATATAGAGGAGCATTGCAATGGGGGCAGTGACAACCGCACTTCATGCCTTTGGCAACATCATCAACGTGGACGAGGGCTCCGCCTTCATCCAGCGCAAAAGTCAAGAATGCGCCCATAATTAAAATCTCCTCTATATATATCAGGAGTTCTCCATCCAGTTCTTTGGTGCCCTGAGGAGCACGGAGAAAACCGTGTTTGGTAAGATTCTCTTCCGTGAGTTTACCGGATTTGGAGGTAGCCTCAAGGCGAAGTAGAGCATATTTAACCTCGCTCTCGTCCTGATTTATACGCTCTTTATCTACCCAAAATTCCTCCTCTTTAACCATCCTCTGGTCGTAGCGAACATTGATAGCCTCTACGGTCATTCTGTACTTGATTTCACGATCCTCTGAAACGTAGATGTATATGGTATCGCCGAGGCTAACGTTATATCGACTTTGTTGCCAATGATACTCGCCATACTTCTCCAGACACTCTGCCAGACGGAAAGTACTACGCTTGGCCGTGATAAGCCACTTCTTATGGTTTTCTGGAATGATATGTCCGGCCATATTTACGCGGTTGCTATTGGGGACAATGTCGAGATGGCAGTCCATTGCCGCAGCGATACGACAGAGAATGTCGAGACCAGCGGAGTACTTTCCTTTCTCAATACGACTCAAATTGGACGCATCAATATCGGCAAGCTGTGCGACATCCCGAGCGTCCATACGGCGCTCCATCCGAAGGCTCTTAATTTTTGCTCCGATTCGCTCCCCGTTCGTTTTCGCGATCTGGGCCATACCAGAAGATGCTAGCCCAGCAATTACATTGATACATACCACGAAGAATCGGCCCCATTATAACAGAAGGGTCGCCCTGGTAATATTTGTCGAAGAGTGCAGCGATAATTTGGCAGTGCTGCTCCTGCATTTCAAAAAAAAGGAATTACTCCTGAGAGTCCCAGCGTGAAACGGTCACCTTGTGACGTTTCAACAGTCACCTTATCCAGGCTGACAAATTTACATTTAGTTCTTGTTTCCATAATTCTGCAACAGGGTTAACCTTAAACATCAAGAATTATGAAGCAAATATATAAAAAAGCCTTTACTTTACAAATTTACCAAGCGAATTATTGCGGAGGGAATAAACAATTCTTATTGATTCCAAAACGACTACCAAGTTGACGATACCTTTTAGATATCTCAATACTAACAGACTTTATTGAATCAAAGTATAATGAATCTCATAACATTGTATATTATATGCATAATATAAATTTGAAGTTATGATTTACGGATACATTAGAGTTAGTAGTGACAAACAGACAGTAGAGAACCAGCGTTTTGAAATAAATAGTTTTTGTAGGCATAATGAGTTAGTAATTGACGATTGGATAGAAGAAACTATCAGTGGTACGAAAAATTATACGAAACGACAACTTGGTCGTTTACTTCGTAAAGTGAAAAAGGATGATATCATCATATGTAGTGAACTTTCACGTCTAGGACGTAATCTTTTTATGATTATGGAAATCTTGAATATCTGTATGACAAAAGAATGTAAGGTATGGACAATTAAAGATAACTATAGACTTGGGGAAGATATACAAAGTAAAGTCCTTGCCTTTGCTTTTGGACTATCTGCAGAAATTGAACGCAATCTTATCAGTCAACGTACAAAAGAGGCGTTAGCGAGAAAAAAAGCAGAAGGGGCAATGCTCGGACATTGTCGTGGCTTTCGTTGTAGACTTAATCCCAAATGTGCCAACAAGCACGATTATATTGTAAAAGAATTGGCTAAAGGAACAGAAAAAACAGTTATATCTAAAAGATTGAAAGTATCAAAAACTACATTATATCGTTATCTCGTTTATACGGGGCTTCATTTGCCTATAAACTGTCAACAAGAAGGATGGGAAGTTTATGGTATCTATCATTGATTTCTATGTACTACAGAAGCGACCCTCAAAAAAGGGCTTCGATATTGTCATTGGCAATCCGCCATACATCAGTGCTCCAACACAGATTGTATCACCTGAATTGAATGAGCAACGAAAACGCATTGTAGCGAGCAAGAAATATAAATCGCTTAATGAAAAATGGGACTTGTATGTACCTTTTATGGAACTTGGATTACAACTATTATGTCCTAAAGGTATTTTTTGCTATGATTGTGCCATACCCTTTGACGAATCAAAAATATGGTAAGAAACTCCGTAAGATGCTTGCAGAAGAGTATCGCTTATTGAGATAGCTGATCTAAACGGAACAAAAATTTTTGAAAATGCCACGGTGAGTAACTGTATTCCATTTATTCAGAATAGTCAGCCCAATGGTGAACTTCGCATCACTCAAATCTTTGAGGACAAGATCATCCGTGAAGTGTTAAGCAAATCTCCAGGGGCATTAAAGCAAGACGATAAAAATTATGTTTGGAACTTGACAGAAGAAGAAAGAACAGGAAACCGTTTTGCCAATATGAATGTCTTGGGTGATTTCTGCTATATTAGTAAAGGTATGGTTGTTAACGCCAATGAGAATACTGAAAAAGGTGCTTTCAGAAAGGAAGATTTAATAAGTGACTCATTGGATGCAATTCATTGTAGAAAATATATTGAGGCAAAGGATATAGACAAATATCAAGTCAAACGGGTGCGTTATCTTGAATGGAACACGGAACGATGTCCAGACAAATTAAGTCGTCCGACTTTTCGTGAACTGTATGATCGACCCAAACTTATAATGAATTGTTTAGGAACAATCAACGTGACAATAGATACAGAAGAACATTTTCTGCATAATCACTCTATCTACTGTGCAGTTCTCTGGAAAGATTTGAAAGATGTTATCAATAAGAGTATATCTTCTAGTGTCAAGAAATTCTGCAAACACAAACGTTTAGTTATGGAATCTATGTCTAAGGAAGTTGATTTATATTATTTGCTGGGTATCCTCAATTCTTCTATGGCTGACCAGTTGTTGGCTGACCAACGAGGAGGTGACTATCACATATATCCAGAACATATTCGGAATCTTCCAATCCCTGTTCCGCAAAGAGAAACACAAGACGCTATCGGCAAAATAGCAAAAGAGATTCTACATCGCCGCGAAACAAATACAGACTACTCCGAATTGGAAGAACAAATCAATAGACTTGTGGCAGTATTGTATCAATGATATTTTTGAAAATCAGTAGGGTCCAATACATCTGTTATTTCATAAAGAATTACGAATTGAAATTCAGGTTGGTTGAGACAGTGGAGGGTTAAACTCCCTCCACAATCTTTATTTGCTTTTTCAGATAGTCCGTAAAGGTTATATACTAGACAATCAATCTCATGTTCATTTAAAGATACATCAATCTGTTTGTTTTTTTGCCTTTGCATTAAGGATGTTTTCAACCTTTAATGCAATTTCTTTCTGTTGTTTTTTTGTCCCTATGGCTATCGGTAAAGCTTCAATTGTTGATGCTTTAAGTGTATACGCACCTCCGGCTGTCATAACGCCAATAAATCCAAAGTAATAACGTAATAATTTACTATTCAATAATCCAAGGATAAACCTTATTGGAATAGTTTCCGAAGTCAGAATATAGGCGTTACTTGGCAAGTAGTGTTGCCTTGTATCAAGTGTATATGCCCATTTATCAGCTGTTAATCCCCATATAATTTTTTCGGACTTTTCAAATTCACCATAATACTTGCAAGCCCTTAGGTTATACCATTTATCTCCTTTATCAGTCCTTAATATCAAATTCTCCTTAAATTGTAATAAATGGAGATAAATTGAAGGATAGTCGTTCTCGATATTTGTATCATAACCCGTTTGTAATAGATACTCATCACTATCGTTATAATACCACTTTCTAATATTACGCCCTTGTAGCATATTCTTTATGACTTTGCTATTCTTGCGGTCTTCTGCTATAAGTTTATCACGCTGCTCATTAGATATTATAAATGCAGGGCTATATCCAGTGGTAACACCGCGATAAATTTTTACACCTTCAACATATTTCAAGGCCAAATGTCCATTTTCAATTTTCTTTTTCAACATCAATTGGTCCATATCTGAAAACGACCACTCCTTTTCATCAAGACAGTCTTGGGGATAGACACCAAACATATTCTGCCGTTCGAGAAATTGTTGTTTAAATTCTTGAAACTTAAGTTTATAAAACTTCTCGTATGTAAACATATTTTTTTGGAGTCTTGTTTCTCTTTGAGACATTAAAGATTACACTTGATACCAAAACATCTTCAAATACCTCTACTTGCTCGAAGTTGAGAATAATGTTGATACATTGAGAAGAAAAACTGTCTTCGTACTTTTTCCCCATAGCCTGTATTGAAAAAATTTGTTGGTGGTGATATATGAGATTATTCCTTTATCTGCAAGAATATTCAACCCTAACTCATTAAAATATATGCTTAGATCTGCCGTTCCAGAATACAGAAAATTTCTCTTTAGTGTACTTGCAATGTATTTCAATTTTTTTGCTTCAACATATGGAGGATTCCCTATGACAATATCGAAGCCCCTTTTGAGGGTCGTGAGAAAACATCATGGAACCAGGTATGCCAAAGGAAGAACTGACTATTTGCAGATAAGTCCACATCTTCAAAATCGATATCAATACTTTGTTCTATGAGCTCCTGTTTTACAATATCTGCGATGTCCTTCCTTAACAGCATCTTCTTGTCATGATTAGGACAAACGTAGTATTCTGCGAGTTTGTCGCGTAGATTCTTGCGATAAACATCCAACATGCTGTCGAAAATAGTAATATACTGTTCTGTACCTACCTTTTTTTTCTGTCATTGTTGAAAGGTCTACACCCTTATACTGCTCTAAAAGCGAGTTTCCCTGCATAATTTTGAAATCAAGGTTAGGCAGAGCCTCTGGCGACTTTTCATCAACAATCAGCGCGAGCCAGAAGCGTAAACGGGCTATATCCACGGCACCACGTTCAATGTCAACACCATAAATATTATTTTGGATGATGTGGCGTTTAATGTTAGCGGCATTCTCCATAATATTTGGTTCAATGGCAGAACGACATAAGAACAATTCACGCAGCAATCCCATAGGGAAAGCACCAGATCCAATTGCAGGATCGCATATCTTTACGTTGTATAGTTTTTGTTCAATTTCCTCTTTCAAGTCACCAAGTAAAGTGGCATCGTGGGTCGATACAAACAAGCGAATACATTCTTTGTCTTCCTCTCTGGTCTGTTTGCAGATAGGAAATCAGGCTTTCACGGCACATATACTGAACAATCTCCTTCGGTGTATAGAATGCGCCCTTATCCTTGTTATCCTCCAGTAGATTCTCAAAGATACGTCCGAGCATTTCGGGGTCAACCCCACTTCTGCATCGTTTGGGTCGTTTTCATCGATGGTAAAGTTGTATTGCGAAAGCATTGTCAGCAAGCTATCAAAAAAGCTGGCAGGAAAATGACAGGATTTCTTTTTCAAGAATGTCACGCTCAAACAGGCCTCCGTTCAAATATGGAATACGACAGTTATGGAAGCCTTCTACTTTTGTGTCGTAAAGGTCGTCCTGAGCCGAACGGTCACGGTCTAAGGCTTCTGCAAACAAGCCTTCCAAGATTTCTTCAAGGAAGTTTCCTTCTGATTTTCATTCGCATTCTTGAAAATATTCAGCATAAAATTACGATCCCCTTCACCCCATTCCTTACCTGCAGGAACGCCTAACCAACCTTTTTTCTGGAAGAAGTGCAGGAACACAATACGTCCAAGAAGTTTCTTAACATAGTCACGAATGGGTTTTTCCTCTCGGTCACGAATTTTGTCGGCTGTCATACCCGTATGGTCAAAGTCTGTATCAATGAAGTGCTGACGCATTCCGTTAGTAGGGTCAACCATGTAATTAACAAAAGTCTCATATTGAGTCTTGTATTTCCCGAAAAACTCTTTAGAAAGGGCTTCAACGTTGAATGCATCTTCAATGTCTTTTTATTTCAAGAGAGTTCCTTTTGTCGTATAAAGCCATGAAGTTGTCAGTTGCTGTGCGGCATGACTGACCAGGGCCCAGCAAGAACGTATAACGTTTGCTGTCAGTGGATTCTTCTTTATTGCCGCTCTTTCGGCAATAGGTGAAACGCCAATCCCAACGAGCATCATCCTCGTAGTGAAACAACATGAAGGCACAAGAGTACTGATCCATGACAGAACGGATAAGCCGTTGAATGTTCACACGGTTACGCTCCATCATAACCCTGTCGTTAACTGTCACATCGAAAATATGCAACGGTTCAACGCCAACATATATCATTCCATTTGCTTGATACTGCGTATTCCCTGTTGCTTCCGCCAGTTGTTTTCGTTCTGGCTGAATTTCTAAAAAGCTCTGTTTCAAAACCACTCTCAAAGTCATCTTCACCGAAGATTGGGAAAATAACATTGTTGAGGAATGAATGCCAGCCTTGATATCTGTTGCTTAAATATTCTTTTAGTATTTCCTTATTCATAGGGTTGTTTTTTACTTGATGGTTCCTAATACAATGGATGCTTCGCCTTGCTTACTTTCCACATGGGCTACGAGTTTTCCGATTTCGCTCCAAGATCTCGTCGATATCATGTTGTTCTACGGTAAAAAGACGTGAATCTCGTTCTTCTAATTCCTGACCTATAGCCAATACTTTTTTGATAATATCGAAACTTCCACGGTCAATAAATTTACGAGATTTATAAAATAAATTTCCCCATATCCAGCAAAACCGGCGGACTATTAGCGCTCGCATGAGGCGGCCGCTTTTTGTGTACCTGTTTCATGACTTTATCGTCTTAATCCTGTTCTTGGTTTCTTGCCCAATAGGAGGGTTGCAGCACGGGCACAGCGGCGGGCCCATTGCAGGTCATCATCGTCCTTGTCCCGCCAGGGAGATCGCTTTGCGAACCTCCGCCACCACCTCCAGTAGATACGGCGGGCGTATCAAGCATACCGACAAAGATAGCTACGGCTATGTCGGTCAGCTTGCTGCTGTTGGCAACCTCCCGGTAGTCGAACTCTTCATTGAAATAGTCAAGTACCCGCTCCGGAATATAGAAACGCTGTTCCGTTCCGCTATGGAAAGAAAGCGTGTATGACACCGAGCCGGAACGATAGTGAGTATAGTCCATATTGGCTGTCGCTCTTTGAACAGGTTCCGGCCGATGGCTCTGATAAGGATTGACCTGAGCGGCAAGTCTCTCCCCGGTAGTGTAGCTTTTGCCAGGTTCGGGGAGTTTCGAAATCATCAGGTTACGGGCTACTCCCAGTTCGGAAGCCTTGTATTGGGCATTTCCTTTGAGGATCGCATATCCACGGAGAACATCTTTCTTGTCTTTCCGTTCATATACGGAATAGCCTCTCCGGGCAAGTGCCTTCTTGTATTCTTCCCATGACCACGATGGCATGGTTCTCAATACCTCCATACACTCTCTGCTTACTTCCGGAATGTTGCGACTTCGGATTTCTTCCGCAGTCTTCCAGCCACGTTTCACTGCAACTCGCTCGGCTGCACGTTGTGCCCGAAGATGGATGTTATGGTCATTGTTGATGTTCCCGTTTTCATCAAAGCGGCAAATTGCGGCATGGAGATGGGGAACTTTCCCTTTGGATTCCATGTGCAGGTAAACCGTGTATTTGCTGTTGGCCAGATTGGTCGGACTGGAACGGACTTTCCCGTCCTTGCCGGTAATCGTTTGTTTGTCGAACTCTTCGGCAAAATTCGTGCCATAGCTTTTGCCAGTCCTCAATGTCATAGAAACTGGTATGCTCAGGCGATGGACTCAACTCTATTCTGATTATGGAATTCTTTATCGGCCGATGCTGGAAAAGGGTCAACTGCATGGAGTTCCATATTCCCATAGCGTCCAGATCAGGGGGCAACAGATTGTCCAATACCCGATATATTTTTTCCGGATGCTTCTTGTGCTTTGATTCGCCAGTAATATAACGAAGGTCATTAATACCGTAAGATATGGCTTTGGCTTTTGCAATCATTTTTCTTCGGATTGAGGGTTGACGGAATTCTGTTTTTCTCCTTTACGGCTTCCAGGAATTGGCAGACGCCTTCGGCAACACTGGAAAGTTCTCCGAGCCAGCCGACCATGAACGGAATCTGATTGAACATTATCATCCGCTGCTTTGTGGACATTCCGTGAAGTGCGGAGGTATATTTTACGAGATCAGAACGACAATTGTCCAGATTCTGCAGCAGTGCCGCCTCTTCTTTAGTAAGCCTCGCTTTGGGCTTGAAGTTATACGCACATGACAATATGTAGTCGCTTACGGTCATGCCGCATTGTTCGGCCAGTGATTTAATATGGTCTCTCTGGCTGGGAGTGACTTTTGCCCCGACAAAGACGCTTCTTGTTTCTTTCGGGGAAGTTGATGTATTGACAATATCTTCTTTCATTTGAATCGTTGTTATAATGGTTGAAAAGGTGCGAGCTTGCGAGTACCGTATTGGCGAAGGAACTGAGCAGTCAAGAGCGCCAATGTACAACCGTAACGCAGTGAGGTTATACCTTGGCATATCTCGAAACAGTTACCTGTTTATTCTTCCCCGCAAGCCATATCGGATGCGTATAATGAATTGGCACTTGGACAAGGAAATGCAGGATATTATTATCCACTAAAAGCGGAGAGAAAATGAGTATCTCACATGATGATTTCCTGTCGACTTTGCTTTATTCTAATATATACGCCCCTGCAATAAAGTAAAGTTGTACTCAGTAATGGCATTCTGGATTGAGAATATAATTTTTCCCCTCCTTTATGACCATCTGCTTGTTGCCAAGAAAGGTGGCTACTTTGACCGCCTTGTTGTAGCCGAGCTTTACATTGTGCAATCCGTAAGCTTCCTTCAGACGTTCCAGGTAGTCATCATAACAGCCGATATTGCCATTGGCAAAAGCGGCATCCACTGCAGCACGATGTACAGGCTCAGGAATCTCCCTCTGCGGATCGAACGGTTCTTTGGTTGGTCGCCCGCTCTTCTTCTCTTTGGACAGATATGGTTCTACCAGTTCGGGCAGGACGTCTTCGTTTATGCGGAAAGCGAAAGGTTCAAAGTCCCGGTCCCGGATGTGCACGGCTTCGACCACGCTTATGGATTTGTCCTCTTTGTCCACTTCTACCTGCAGGATGGTTTCCGCCTTGTTGTTGAGTTCCGTGCCGATGTGACCACGTGCATGTTCATCATTCTTGTTCTGATGCAGGACAGTATGGATATGGATTTGTTTGTCGTCCGTCCACTGCATGAATTTCGAGATAACTTCGGTAGATTCACTGGATGAATTGATGTCGTAAAGGAAATCACGGATGCCATCTATAATGACCAGACCCAAATCAGGTGTGGTGCCGATAGCTTCTTCGACTATCAACAGACGCACTCTTGGTGCAAACTTGCGCAGAGACAACATGATCAGATTTTCCGGCACCTTGTCATCCGGCATTTCCGCCAGACGCAGGATGCGCTTCAGTACCTGTTGACAATGATGGCGTCCCTGTTCCGTGTCGATATACAGAATCTTCCTCTTGTTCTCGGGGAACATGGAGCGGTAACGAAGAACAGTGCGGCCACTCAATGCTGATGCGGCAATGGCCGAAACGTTAAAAGTCTTCTTGCTTTTGGCTTTCCCGATGGAAGCGCTGAAGTTTCCCAATGTTCCGATAACAGTATCGTCCACCATCAACACCGCCGGCGCTTCTTCATAGTTATTCGTGACGCTCACGGCTGCTTCCTCTATAAAAACTGCCAGTTCCTCACGTGAAGGTATCGTTTCGTCCGTCTTCTCCATCATTACCAGTTTTTAAGGTTAGGTTTACGGCGATGGGAAGCGAGCATGGCTTCGTTCTCTTCCTCGAAAGTTTGCGGAGCCGGATTCTTTCGGGAGGATTCCAGCCATTTGTCCAGTTCATCCCGGTAAATGTATAGATGTTTCCCTTGCTTGATGACTGGAATATCATCTTTTTGACCTTGTAATAAAAGGTCGATAACGGCATTTTGAGATAGGCGCAAGCTTCCTGCACGGTCATGGGGACGTGCGTGTTTTCTTTGGCTTCATGCTGCTTGGACAGTTTTTCCGTCAGCAGATTCTCCATGCTTGCAATCCGGTCGCAAAGTTCGCCGACTACTGCCGGCAAGTCATTGAATGTAAGTTGGTCTGTTTTCATATTATAACTTTTTAATCGTTTAACATGCTGCGAACCAACCCAATGAAGTTTTGCAGAACAATACAGACCGGATTAATTATTTCATCTGCATACGTTTTTTATTACGACTCATCGTTATCTGTTTCCAAATGGAAGCGATAGTCTCCCTTTTCTGGTACATCAATTGGAATCTGACTTGCTACCTGATCCCGCAAATTAAGCCTGAGATATTCATGACTCGCGTTTTCAAGTTCGTACGGAAATGATTCTTTGATAAAGACGGCTCTTTTCACCAATGGTACTCTCAATCGTTCACCTACATTCCACGCCAGATGACGAAGTCCCGGTGAACGTAGCGGATTGTCAATATTGGAACGAATCGGTTTATAGAGCTCCGGCTGATCACAAGCCATGTACTCAATGTTGGAAATGAGAGTCGCTATAGCCTCTTTGGAGAGATAGGGAGCAGTCTTTATGGTTACATATTCCCGAATCGCATCCATAACTTTTACTTGTCTTTTCAATTCTTTCTCTTTGAGTTCTTCTAGAATGGAATCATACTTTTCCAAATGAGATTCATTGGAACAATCGGGGACGACAGGCTCTTGATTTGGCTGTAGGGATGGAGAATACTCCTGTTCTGAAGAATCCGCCGGTTGTTCGGTAGGCGGTGTTTCGGCAATACAAACAGGTTCTGTGGTGCTCTCTGATTCTATAACAGGGGAGGATTGTTCACCAAAAGAGAAGTGAATGGGATTTTTCGTCAGCCAATTATAGAAAAATTTCTGCAGGACTCCACACAATATGATGGACATCGCCAGTCCGAGAATTACAGGAGTTGTTATGCGCATGATGTTGATGTCATGGCAAAGGGTAAAATAAGTGGCTATGGCCGCAAAAATGATAACGGATAGCGCAAGGATAAAACTTATTTTCTTAGTTCGGATTTGTTCTGTATTTGTCATCTTCTATCACTATTTGGAATTACTGTACGCCAAAGTTATGTGCGTTATTCCAGATACTGATAAATAATGAGTTATAATCGTCCGATTTTACACAAAAATTACGGATATAGTCCGATTTTTCGCTCAAAATCAAACTATATCCGCTAAAACAGGTGGTCAAAATGCCTGTCAGTCTTTCCGCATCAGGGTGATTTTCTTGCTGGCTTCACGCTTGTTGCTGTCCACTACTTTCATGTACCTTTGGGTTGTGGTTATACTCTTGTGAGCCATCATGCTTTGTATGGTACGGATGTCTGTTCCGGCAGCCGCTTGCAGCGTAGCGAATGTTCTACGATAGGAGTGGAATGTGATCTTCTTGGTGATTCCAGCCGAACGGATCCACCCTTTCATGTAGGTCTGGGTCCAGCAGCGCTGTAACCCCTTGAATACCATTCCCCGCTTGTCAGGGCTGTAGCCGATCAGGTCCAGTGCTTCCTCGCTGATGGGGATGATGTCCTCGGAGCGGTTCTTCTTGGTGATGATGTGTACGCACTTGCCACCGGCCGAATAGTCCACGATGTCCTCCCAGCAGAGGGCGAGGATGTCGCTGATGCGCAGGCTGGTCATGCACGAGAAGAGCGAGGCCGTCTTCAACACAGGCTTCTTGCAGGGTGTCTCGGCCAGCTTGTAGAGTTCTTCCACTGAAAGATAATCCTTTACTACGTCCTCGGTCTCAATCTTTTCGAGGAAGTCGTTGACGTTGTTGCGGATCAGTCCGTTACGGTAGAGGATTTTCAGAAGTCCCCTGAATGTAGACCAATATCCCGATGCGGAGTTTCGTGTGATGTGTCCGTTACGCTTGAGTTTCTTTGCCGTCAACAGGTACTCACGGAACTTGTTGCAGAGATCAATGTCGAGCTCCTCAAAAGTACATTTCCCATGCACGAAGTTGCTGAAATGGAGATAGACAAATTCCCATTTTGGGTCATGTTTACGGAGCTGATTACGGAAATACTCCAGGAAATCAGCCTTGAGTTTGTACTTGTCAAAAAATCATACCGTTCATTGACTACCGACTCGAACCTGCGGCAACGGATGGCTTCAGCCTTCTCAGCCATTACCTCGTTGAAGTCCTGTTCCCGCTTGTTCTTCGGATTGGCATATATATAGATGCCAAGCGATTCATGACGGATAACTTTCATTGTTTCCTTGTCTCTATACCCAGGATAATAATCCAGATAAAACGACAGCATCCTGTTTTTCAAAGGACGTGTTCTTAATGTTACGGTTTTACAATCGTTCATAATGTTATATTTTTTATGGTTGTTATTAATTCGCTGGCAAATCACTGTAATGTAACCATGCAGACCACCTTCAGTGACGATTAATTTTGGAATAATTTACGGTAGCCTATAATCAGGTCACTTACGGACACCCATTACCCGGTCAAAATCCACTTTCAGGAAGCGGACGAAGCGCCCGTTCTTCTCTCGACTGATCTGATGGAATTGCAAGATATTATAAACCGAGTCACGGGAGAGTTTGAATTTTTCCATTGCCTCCTTGACGGTGTAGTATTCGGCCTTGCTCTCCTCTGCAGAGTTCTTCGAAAGGTCGAAGTGGAGTTTGGAGTAGAATATCTGCCCGTGTTCTTTTTTCGAGGGGATATTGTTGCGGTAGACATGCGAACGGATGGCGACACGTGTCATGCCATATTTCTCCTGAATATCTTCGGGAGTGTACCATTCCGTCAGGTCGGAGTCCACCTCATATTTGGCAAAGGCGGCATCAATATGTTTCTTGCTGTAATAGTTGAACTGGCGGATTCTCACTTTCGGGACCTTGTGCTGTCGTGTATAAGTCCATACCCATTTGGCATTGACCTTATATTTCTGTGCAATCTCTTCGGCGGTGTAATACTCGGTGATGTCAAAGTCGTTTTTTGCTACCAGCCGTTCATAAGGTTTGCTTTTGAGCATGAGCTCGATGTCGGCTTTCCGTATCAGCGACATCTTTCCGCTGAGCCGGGAGGCACGGAGTTTCTCTTCCTTTACCAGTTTGTAGATGTACTGGCGGCTTACGCCCATCAAACGAGCAGCCTGCGAAAAGGTGAAGTATTCCTGCTTCTCCAGCGACGAACGCAGTTCCAGCATCTCCTGCATATGGCGCAGCTCCATCTTCCGCTCCATCATGCGGTGTTTGTAACCCCGTTTCGAGCATTGCGGGCTGCAATAACAGGTTGTTGTTTTCTGTGCGATGAACGGTTTTCCGCACCATTGACAAATTCTTTTTACTTCCATATTTTCGTCCTATTTTCTGCCATTTTACATGAATTTTAATTTCCCTTTTTGTCCACACATGTAAACCATTGTCAACACACATCAACTAATGCGTCACTGTGACATTTGGGCAAACCGTGAATTTCTGTCACGGTAGAAATACGTATGAAAAATATGGATAAAAACCGTTACTTCCAAATACGGTCTGGAAAGTACACAAAAAATAAAAGTCGCTGATATACAGTGACTTTATTCTAAATGGTTATGATTGGTTACGGTTGTTTACAAGCCGTCATTTGCCGATGCAAAAATTCGAAAAGATGTGCGAGAGCACTTCGGGGGCGGAAATGTCGCCTCCGGTAATCGAGCCGAGGTGGCGGATCACCTGACGGATCTCCTCGCTCAGCAGGTCGGTCGGCAGGCCCTCGTCGAGCCCTTCGATGGCGCGGGAGAGGGCTTCGCGGGCTTGGGTGAGCGCCGCGTAGTGGCGGCTGTTCGATACGACGGCGTCGCCGTGGTAGAGCGCCGAAGTGTCCACCGCTCCGCGTAGCGCCCGGCGGAGGCAGTCGATGCCTTCGCCGTTTCGGGCCGAGAGGCCGACCGCGCCTTCGGGCAGCGGTGCGTCGGGGCGTAGGTCGAGTTTGTTGACGACCCGGAGCAGCGTCTGATCCGGCCGCAGCGCGAATTGCTCCGGCGGTTCCGGGGCGGTCGCGTCGGTCAGGCGGATGACGATCCGGGCCCGGCGGATGCTTGCCATCGTGCGCTCGATGCCCATTCGCTCCAGATGGTCGTCGGTCGTGCGGATGCCGGCCGTGTCGAGGAACCGGAAGAGGACCCCGCCGATGTTGGCGCATTCCTCGATGACGTCGCGCGTCGTGCCGGCGATCTCCGACACCATGGCGCGCTCCTCGCCGAGCAGGCGGTTCAGGAGCGTCGATTTGCCGACGTTCGGTGCGCCGGCTATGGCCACCGGGACACCCTCCTTGATGGCGTTGCCCAAGGCGAACGAATCCCGCAGGCGGTCGATCTCCCGGGCGATGTCCCGCATCGTTTGGCGCAGTTCCCGGCGGTCGGCGAACTCCACCTCTTCCTCGGCGAAGTCGAGCTCCAGCTCCAGCAGGGCGGTCAGGTGCAGCAGCCGGTCGCGCAGCGCCGTGAGAGCCGCCGAATAGCCGCCGCGCATCTGGTTCGAGGCCAGCGCGTGGGCGGCCTGCGACGAGGCGGCGACGAGGTCCCCGACGGCTTCCGCCTGCGCGAGGTCCAGCTTGCCGGCCAGGTAGGCGCGGACGGTGAACTCGCCCGGCGATGCCATGCGGGCCCCGGCGGCGATGAGCAGCCGCAGGATTTCGGAGACGATGTAGGAGGAGCCGTGGCAGGAGATCTCGACCGCATCTTCGCCCGTATAGGAGTGCGGGGCGCGGAAGACGGCGGCCAGCACGTCGTCCACCGTGCGATCTCCGTCCGCGATACGGCCGTAGTGCACCGTATATCCGGCCGCTTCGGCGAGCGGTGTCCGGCCCCGGAAGAGGGTGTCGCAGAGTGCCAGCGCCCGTGCGCCGCTGACGCGGACGACGGCGATGGCGCCGCCCGGGGCGGTCGCCGGGGCGACGATGGTATCGTGGTCGGCGGTCATGCGCGGATGTCGTTTAACGGCCCTCGATGCGGAGCCGCTGTCCGATGCGGAGTTTGTGGGCGCTCTTGAGGCGGTTCCAGCGCATCAGCTGCGAAACCGTCACGCGGTAGCGGCGTGCGATGGCACCGAGCGTGTCGCCGCTCTTCACGACATAGACCGTGCCGCTGCGCTGCTGGCGTTTCTTTTCGATGTTGGCCGGGTTGATGTACTCCTTGAGGTACATGGAGTCCTTGGCCATGATCTCCTTTTCGTGGGCGATGTACTGCGAGACGCTGCGCTGCGGCAGTACCAGCGTATAGCTTTTGGTCGTCGCGGGGACGATGTCCAGCTTGTATTGCGGATTGAGCAGCCGCAGGGTCTCCAGCGGCAGGTCGATCGTCGAGGCGATCTGTTGCAGGTGCAGCAGGCGGTCGATGCGGATCGTATCGACCGACAGGGGGATCGGAGCCGGCTGGGGTTCGATGTCGTGCTGGCGGTGGTAGGCGTAGGCATAGGTGGCGCCGATGAAGGCCGGGACGTAGCCGCGCGTCTCGCGCGGGAGGTAGTCGTAGATCTCCCAGAAGGTCTTGCCTCCCGAGCGGGCCATGGCCTTATTGACGTTGCCCGGGCCGCAGTTGTAGGCGGCGATGGCCAGCGTCCAGTCGTTGTAGATGGCGTAGAGGTCTTTCAGGTAGCGGCAGGCGGCCTGCGTGGCGCGGACCGGGTCGCGGCGTTCGTCCACGAGCGAATTGACCTCCAGTCCGTAGCTCTTGCCCGTCGAGGGCATGAACTGCCACAGACCGACGGCTCCGACGGGCGACACGGCCGTGGGGGAGAGCGCCGACTCGATGATCGGCAGCGCGCGCAGCTCGATCGGGAGGTTCTCCTTGAGCAGCTCGTCCTCGATCATCGGGAAGTAGTACTGCGACGAGCCCAGGATGCGCCCGATCGTCCCGTAGCGGGGATTGACGTAGCGGTTTATGTACCCTTTGACGATGTAGTTGTACGGCATCGGGATCGGCGAGACGAGGGCCCGCAGCCGTCCGGCGTAGAGCGAATCGGTCGCCGCGTCGGTCGCCGGGGCGTCGGCCACGGCCGTGGAGTCTTCGAGCACGAAGCGGTCGAAGAACTCCGTGAAGGAATCCGCCTGCTGCCGCTCGCGCCAGACGGCCACCAGCGAGTCGGCCTGCTCGGCCGAGAGACCCAGCGTGAGGTCGTTGAGCGGCTCCTCTTCGGCAACGGGAACCGCCTCGGCGGGTTTCTCCTCTTTCGCGGGCTTCGCAGTGTCCGGCGCGGGGGCGGGAGCCGCTACCTGCTCGGTCTTCGCCTTTCTGCGGTTGCGTTTTTTCTTGCGGGGATTGCGGTCCGCGGCCGCAGCCGAGGCGGCCACGGCGAGGAGCAGCGCGAGGGTGAGGAGTTTTTTCATCGTCTAAAATTTGAGACTCATGTTGAACCCGAACACGGGGCGGTTGCCGCCCAGCGTGGGGACGTAGGTGTAGTCCACCAGCGGTTCGAGATTCATCGAGAGGTCGTCCGAAATGTCGTAGTCCTTCAGGTGCGCGTCCACGTGCGCGTCGATGATCTGCAGGACGTAGAGCGCACCCGAGATGATGATGCAGAGGTCGCGGTTGCGCCGGAAGTTGTTGCGCAGGTTGAGGATGTACGAGGCCGAGTAGCGGCCCCCGAACTCGTCCACCGGGCCGTCGGGGTACTTTTCCGGGTGTTGCTCGTAGTCGCTGATCTGGTTGTAGGCTTTCTTGAAGCGTTGGTAGCCGCGGTTGTTCCAGTCGATGCAGTAGATCATCGAGGCGAATCCGCCCACGACGAACGGCACTTTCCAGTAGCTCTTGTTGTAGATCTGTCCCGCGCCGGGGAAGATGCAGGCCAGCGTGGTGGCCTTCTTGACCGAGGAGACCTCGTTGGTCGAGTAGTTCACCGCCGCGTCGCCGATGAAATAGACGTACGAGGCGATGGTGATGCCCAAGTAGATCTGCCGCCGGGTGTTGCTGCGGATCATCTTGGTTTGCAGGGCATCCAGTTCGGGCGTGCGTGCGAGACTCGTGTTCGTGTAGGATTCGTAGGCCCGTTTGAGGGGCTTGTAGGTCTTGTTTTCGTGGAGGAAGAGGGCCAGTCCGGCGCCCACCGTGCCGTAGAGCACCGGCAGTTTCCAGTATTGCCGGTTGTAAACCTGTCCGTAGCCGGGCAGCACGGTCGAGAGCCAGCACACCTTCGAGAGCGACATGGAGTCGCTCATGAACCAGCCCTTCTTGAGCCGGGGGCGTTTGGCGGTGGTGTCGAGTCCCTGCAAGGCCGCGGCATAGCGGGCCGCGGCGAGGGAGTCGAGCGTGCGGCGGTCGTCGGTGCGCAGGGCGGCGACCGCCGCCGAGTCCGCGGCGTAGTCGGGAGCGGCGACGGAGTCCATTTCGAGCAGCAGTCCGGCCAGCCGCAGCGAGTCGCGTTCGGCGCGCAGCGAGTCCGGTTTCGGCATCAGACCGCTCCGCACGAGCGTCCGGGCGCCGCGATGGAGCTGCGCTGCGGCGGGCAGCCCCAGCAGGAGGGCCGCCGCGAGAAGCAGGAGTCTGGTCCGGAGGCTTGCCATCGTGCCGGCTCAGGAGCGTTTCGTGAAACGTTCGATGAAACGTTCGATGTCCTTGTCGTCGTTGAAGCCGATCACGATGCGTCCGCCGCCGTTTTTCGAGCGCTTGATCGCGATCTCCTGCGAGAAGCAGGGCTCCAGCAGTTCGACCAGCCGCGAATAGCTCTCGGGGTACTCCTCGTCCTCGGCGGCCGTCGCCCCCTTGGCGGGCGCTTCGGCGAGCGAGCGCACCAGCTCCTCGGCCTGACGGACCGAAAGCCCCTTCTTGACGCACCGCTTCAGCACGCGCAACTGCTCCTCCGCGGGTGCGCCCGCGATGGCCTTGGCGTGCCCCATCGAGATCAGCCCCTCCTTCAGGGCGAGCTGCACCTCGTCGGGCAGCTTCAGGAGCCGCAGGTAGTTCGACACCGACGAGCGTTTCTTGCCCACCTTCTCCGAGAGTGCGTCCTGCGTGAGGTGGCACTCGTCGATCAGGCGCTGCATCCCCAGCGCGATTTCGATGGCGTTGAGGTCCTGCCGCTGGATGTTTTCCACGAGCGCCATGGCGTGCAGGTTCTCGTCGTCCACCTCGCGGATGTAGGCCGGGAGGGTTTCGAGATCGGCGCGCTGCGCGGCCCGCCAGCGGCGTTCGCCGCTGATGATGACGTATTTGCCGTCGGCGGCCTTCTTGACCGTCACGGGCTGGATGACGCCCAACTGGCGGATCGAGTCGGCCAGCTCGTCGAGGGCCTCCTCGTCGAACTGCGTGCGCGGCTGGGTGGGGTTGGGTATGATGTCGCCGATTGCGATTTCGGCCATCTGGCTCATCGGCTTGAGCCGGGCGTCGATCGGATCGCTGCCGAAGATGGCGTCGAGTCCGCGGCCTAATCCCTTCTGTTTCATATCGTCGTGTGTTTTTTTTATTTGCTGCGGCTTTTGCGGTTGCGCTTGAGGAACTCCCGGGCCAGGTTCAGGTAGTTCTCCGAACCCACGGCGCCCGCGTCGTACAGCATGACGGGCTTTCCGTGCGAGGGCGCTTCACCCAAACGGATATTGCGCTGGATTATTGTGTCGTAGGCCAGTTCGCCGAAGTGTTCGCGGACTTCGGTGACGACCTGATTGTTCAGGCGGTTGCGCATGTACATCGTGAGCAGGAAGCCTTCGATGTCGAGCGCGGGGTTCAGCCCCGACTTGACCTTGCGGATCGTGTTGAGCAGCTTCGAAAGCCCTTCGAGCGCGAGGTATTCGCATTGCACGGGGATCAGCACCGTGTCGGCGGCCGTGAGGATATTGACCGTCGTGTAGCCCAGCGAGGGGGAGCAGTCGATGAAAACGTAGTCGAACCGTTCGCGCACCGAGTCCACGATGCGTTTCATCACGTGGTGGGCGTTCTCCATCTTCGGCAGTTCGGTGTCGGCGGCCACCAGGTCGATCGACGAGGGGAGCAGCCAGAGGTTCTTGACGTCGGGGCTCTGGAGGATCACCTCTTCGGCGCGCTTCTGCCCGGCGATGCACTCGTAGATGCCCTCCAGGTTGATGTCGAAACCCAGTCCGGAGGTGGCGTTGGCCTGCGGATCGGCGTCGAGCAGCAGCACCTTTTTGCCCAGCAGGGCCAGCGACGCCGCTAAGTTGATGGCCGTCGTGGTTTTGCCCACGCCGCCTTTCTGATTGGCTAATGCGATAACCTTTGCCATAATGATTCGATACCGTATAATAAGCGGACAAATTTAGTGAAATTCTGCGGAAATCCGCAATCGTCATGCAAAATTACCCGTTTCCCGCTTCCGTGCGGCCGGCCGCGGCGGAGGCTTCCGGCAGACCTGCACCGCTTTACGCGGGGCGGAAAATAAGGACGGCGGAACGCAAATAAATTTGGCATTGCGCCGCTCTTGCACTATCTTTGAAGTCGCAAAGAGAAGTAACCGGAATCGCTTATGGAAGAGAATCGAACCGAACCGGCCGCTCCGCATGCCGGAGACCCGTCGCAGGAGACCGCCGCGGCCCGCGGGCCGCGCGGGGGAAACGGTCCGGAGTCCGTCTCCGGACAGGGCGGCGCTGCCGCCGCAGGGGAGCCGCATGTCTTTCCGGAGCCGGGGGCGGCCGCTTCCGGAGGGGGGAAACAGACCGCCTCCGGAAAGGACGGGAATGCCGCACCGGGCGGAGCGGGGCCGGAGAGCGCCGTCCGGCGGCGGTTTCCCACGACGGGCGACCTGTTCGCCATGCTGGGCATCGCGCTGGGCGCGCAGGCGCTCGTGGGACTTTTCGGTCTGCTGTTCTCGCTCTTCGCCGGACACGGGGCGAACTACAACACGATGGAGCCTGCGGCTTTGGGCCGGCTGGTCGCCGCGCTCTACTTCGTTTCGATGGCCGTGGCGCTCGGAGGACTCCTCTATTACCGTCGCGTGCGCGGCGGGCGCGGGCGCTGGGCCCGTTTCTCGACACGGGGGCTCAATCCGGCGCTGCTGTTGTGGGCCTTCGTGATGATGTGCGCCGTGGGCGTGGTGCTCGAACCGCTGCTGGCCCTGCTGCCCGAGCTGCAGATCAACGTGGGACGCGGTTTCTGGACGATTCTTTCGCTGGTGCTCTTCGCGCCGGTCTTCGAGGAGCTCATCTGCCGCGGCGTGGTGCTCGGTTCGCTGCGTTCGCGTTACGGCGTGACGATCGCGTGGCTCGTGTCGTCGCTCTTTTTCGGCATCCTCCACGGACAGCCCGTACAGGTGGTCAATGCCTTCGTCGTAGGGCTGGTGCTCGGTTACGTTTACATCGCCACCGATTCGCTGTGGGCCGCGATGATCCTCCATGCGCTGAACAACGCCGTGGCTTACCTGATGCTCGTCACGGGCCATGCGAACACGCTGCTGATCGACCTGATTCCGGGGCGGACGCTCTACGTGGCGGTCTATGTCGTCGCGCTGGCCGTGCTCGTCGTCTCGGGCTACATGATGTGGCGCGCGCTGCGCCGCATGAAGGAGGCGGAGAAAAATCGGGCCGGGCGTAATAATCCCCCGCACCGATGCGTTAATTACGGGTAAAAACCCTATCTTTGCCCTTCGGAATATGAATTTGCGAGCGAAAATAACGGTCGCGGCGGGTGCGTTGCTGCTGGCGGGTTGCCGGGAGATGCCCCGCTATTTCTCGGGCGACGAGACCGTCGCCCGCGCCGGAGGGCGGGAGCTTCGCATGCGTGACGTGCGGAGAGTCATTCCGCAGGGGCTGACGGGCGGGGACAGCGCCGCCTATGTGAAGATGTACGTGGACCGCTGGGTGCGCAAGCAGCTGAAGTTGCAGGAGGCCGAAATCCTCTTCTCCGAGTCGGCCGGGGATATCGACCGCATGGTGGAGGAGTACCGGCAGGCGTTGCTGATCCGCAAGCTGGACCAGCATTACGTTGACCGTTCGGTCGATACGGTCTTCACCGACGACGAGATCGCGGCGTACTACAACGCCCACAAGGCCGATTTCAGGCTCGACCGGCCGATCGTCAAGGGGCGCATCGTGCGGTTGGGGCTGCACTACCGGCAGGCCGCGAAGCTCAAGTCGCTCATGGCCTCCGGATCGGCGGCGCAGCAGCAGGATTTCAGCGACCTCTGCGCGAAGAACGATTTTGCGGTCAATGATTTCCGCGAGCAGTGGATCGACTTCCCGGAATTCCTGAGCTACCTGCCGACGCTCCGCTCGCAGAATTACGACGCGATGCTGGCGACGACTGCCGTGCAGGAGATGCGCGACAGCCATTCGCAATACTATTTCCAGATCGACGAGGTGCGCCGCGAGGGCGAACCCATTCCGCTCGAACGCCTGCGGCCGACCATCCGCCGCATTCTGTTCAACCGGCGGCAGGGCGAGGTGATCCGCCGTCACGAGGAGGAGCTTTTCGACCGCGCCTCGGAGAACGGCGAGGTGAGCGTCTATGGTCTGGAGGAGACGGACAACGAAGAGACCAAATAGAAACTAAACGCAAACGAGCATGTTTAAAAAAGGTATATTGGCGGCACTGATCCTCATTTCGGCCGCAGGCGCATCGGCCCAGCGGCGGCAGGTGATGCTCGACAAGGTGGTGGCCGTGGTGGGCGGGTCGTCGATCCTCTACTCCGAGGTGGACGAGTACGCGCGGCAGCTCGTCGAGCAGCGCCGGCAGGAGGGCTACACCTCCGACCGCGACCCGATGAACGAGGCGCTCGAAGGGCTGATGACGCAGAAACTGCTTTACAACCAGGCGCAGATCGACTCGGTGGAGATCGACCAGGGCGGCATTCTGACGAGCGTCGAGAACCAGGTGCAGCAGATGGTCGATCTGGAGGGCTCGATCTCGAAACTGGAGGCCAAGCACCACATGCCGATCTTCACGCTCCGCGAGATACTCCGCCAGCGCTACGAGGAGCAGGCCTATGCCAGCCGGATGCAGGAGGAGGTGATCAACAAGGTGTCGGTGATCCCGGGCGAGGTCGAACGCTTCTACAAGTCGATCCCGAAGGACAGCCTGCCGCTGATCGCCGATCAGTACGTCTATGCGCAGATCACCAAGTTCCCCAAGTCGATGAAGGAGGCCAAGCAGCGTACGCGCGAGCGGCTGCTGGACATGCGCGAGCGCGTCATCACGGGCAAAGCCCGTTTCGAGAGCCTCGCGCGCATGTATTCGCAGGACGGTACGGCCATTCGCGGCGGCGAGATGGACCCCACGCCGCTGTCGGGTCTCGACGAGGCGTTCGGCCGGGCGCTGGAGGGGCTGAAGCCCGGCCAGATTTCCGAGGTCGTCGAGTCGCAGTTCGGATTCCACATCATTCAGTTGCTGGACAAGCGCGGACAGCTCTACCACTTCCGCCATATCCTGCTGCATCCGGTCTTCACGAGCGACGAGCTGAGCGAGACGCTGACGCAACTGGACAGCATCGCCGACCTGATTCACAAGGATTCGATCACTTTCGAGAAGGCGGCGCTGCTCTATTCGGACGATGCCTCGTCGAAGATGAACGGCGGTCTGGTGTCGAACCACGAGGTGCTGGAGCGTTACATGCCCGACGCGAAGATGACGGTCACGAAGTTCCTCAAGGAGGATTTCGGCCATTTCAACCGGCTGCCCGACTACAATGCGCTCATCCAGCTCGAGCCCGGCGAGGTGTCGGGGGCTTTCCTCACGGAGGACATGCTGAGCAACCAGATGGGCAAGATCGTCAAGCTCGTGGAGGTGATTCCCGCGCATACGGCCTCGCTCAACGAGGACTACCTGCGGCTGGAGGAGATGGCCCTGCATGACAAGCAGGAGCGGGCCTTCAGGGAGTGGCTTTCGAAGAAGATCGACGGCATGTACGTCTATATCGACCCCGAGTTCCGCGACGGGGAGTTCGAGAACAAACACTGGGTGAAGTAGTCCGGTGCGCAGGATCGTCTCCATAGCGGTTGCGGCATTGGCCGTCGCGGGGGTGTTCGCCGCGCGCAGCGGTATGCGGCAGCCTACCCCGGAGGAGGGCGGGAAGAAACTCATCGACCTCAAGTCGGACCTCATGGGGCCCGTGGCCCCGGGCGATTCGGTGGTCTTCCTGGTGGGGAATTTCGCCGCGCAGCACAACGGGGCCGTCATCACGTGCGACTCGGCGGTGCGCTATTCGGACATGCGCATCGAGTTCTTCGGCAACGTGCTCATCAACAAGAATACGACCTATCTACGGCGACCGGGCCGAATACGACGGCGACCTGAACGAGGCGCGGGTCTATTCCGACATCGTGAAGGTCATCGACGGCGACGCCACGCTCTACACCTACGATTTCCGGTTCAATACGAAGACCAACGTGGGGCGGTTCGACCGGGGCGGCGTGCTCACGAACCGCGAGAATCTGCTCGAGGCGGTCCGCGGCTACTACTATGCCGATGCGAAGGAGCTGGTGGCCGTGGAGCGGGTGGAGATGCGCAACGACGAGTACGAACTCAGGGGCGACTCGGTGGTCTATAACATGGCCACCGACAACGCCTTTTTTCTACGAACGCACGAATATCTGGAACCGCGACGGCGACTACCTCTATGCCGACCGCGGGGCCTACGAGAAGCTCGACACGCTCTATCTGGTCACCCGCAACGGCTACGTGCTGACCGAAAAGCAGGAGATGTGGAGCGACAGCATCGACTTCTACCGTCCGCGCAACCACGTGATCTTGCGGCGGGACGTGCAGATCGACGACACGGAGCACAAGGTGCTGGCCTTCGGCGATTACGGCGAATACTGGAAGGAGCCGGGCAATGCGCTGCTGACACGCGATCCGGCGGTGGTGAGCTACGACCTCTCGCAGGGCGATTCGCTCTTCATGCGTTCCGATTCGATGTTTCTCTTCACGATCAACGAGGCGGCCGAACGGCGTGCTGCCGAACGGCGCGCCGCCGATTCGCTGGCCCGCGCGGCGGGGGAGATTCCGCCGGCCGATTCGGTGTCGGCCGCGCCGCACCCCGAAGCCGGGCAGACGGACGGAGCGCATCCCGCGGGAATCGGCGGCGATTCGTTGCGCCGTGCCGCGGAATCTGCGGCGACCGTTGCCGGACGGCCCGATTCGCTGGCGGCGGAGACGCTGCCCGACTCGCTGCGGAGCGCGCCGGATTCGTTGCGGACGCCGGCCGTCAATCCGCTCGACACGCTGACGGGGGATGCCCGGAAAGCCTATCTGAAGGAGCAGGCGCGGCAGGCCAAAGCCCGGGAGAAGGCGGCCAAGGCCGAAGCGCGGAAGAAGAAGCTCGAGGAGATTGCCGCGGCGCGGCAGGAGAAGGCGACGGCCAAACTGCTGGCGCAGAAGGAGCGCGAGGAGAAGCGCCTCGCGGCCCGGCGGCTCAAGGCCGAATCGAAACTGAAGGCGCGGCAGGCCCGTGCGGCGCGGAAGGGGAAACGCATCGAGGTCGATTCCACTGAGTTGCGCGAGCTGGATTCGCTGCTGGGGCGCAATGCCGTCGAGCAGGATTCGCTGCATCTGGCCGCCGATTCGCTCGCCCGCGACTCGCTGGCCGTCGGGGCCGACTCGCTCGCGGCGGCCGATTCGCTCGGACAGGAGCCGCTGCGGGATTCGATCTACCGGCTGCTGAAGGGCTACCGCGACGTGCGGATCTACCGTTCCGATTTCCAGGCGGTCTGCGACTCGATGACGGCCATCAGCACCGATTCGACGATTCACCTCTATATCAACCCCGTGCTGTGGAATCAGGGCAATCAGATCACGTCCGACGTCATCGACGTCTATACCGAGCGGCAGCAGCTCGCGCGCGCCGAGTGCGTGGGAAGCCCGATCATGTCGTCGCAGCTCGATACGCTGCACTACAACCAGGTGGCGGGCAAGGAGATGACCGCATGGTTCCGCGACAACGAGATTTACCGCAACGACGTGAACGGCAACGTGCAGACGATCTACTACATGCAGGACGGCGAGCCGCCCGAGATCACCGACGTCGGTTTCATCGAGAGCGGCGACTGCTCGTTCTATATCGAGGGCAAGCAGGTGGTGCAGATCACCTACCGTCAGGAGCCCGTCTGGCACATCACGCCGCTGCCCAAGCTGGCGCCCGACCGGGAGCTTTATCTGAAGGGATTCAAGTGGGAGGGCGCCCGACGCCCGACGCAGCGCGAGGTCTTCGGCCGGCGGGTGCGCCCCTCGGAGCGTGCCGCGCGTTCGCGGCTGCGGCGGCCGGATTTCCCGCTGCGGCAGGCGCTCGAGGTGCGCAAACGGGAGCTGACCGAAGCCGGACGCTGGGCCGACCGGAACGACCAGGTCGATGCGGCCACCGTGGAGTGGATGCGTGCGCTGGGTTTCGAGGTGGGGCAGCCCCGCGAATCGGGCCCGCGGCTCTGACGTCCGGCTGCGGCCGGTGTGCCGGTCCTGCGGGGCGGGAGTCCCTGAGGAGACGGGGTATTCCGGTGGCGGTCCGGGAAAAAACGGCGGAAAGCGTTGCGCTTTCCGCCGTTTTTGTACTACTTTTGCAGCCGGTTGAAAAGTCAGGTTTCAGATTCTTTCCCGATGAAGAAAAGTCTTGTCGCGCTGGCGTTCGGTACGCTGGCGCTCGGTATGTCCGAATTTGTCATGATGGGCATTCTGCCCGACATCGCCCTGAGCCTCGGCGTCTCGATCCCCGAGGCGGGGCATCTGATCTCGGCCTATGCGCTGGGGGTCTGCTTCGGGGCACCGCTCACGGTGCTCGTGGCCCGCACGCGTCCGCTGAAATACATTCTGCTGGTGCTTGCCGGGCTGATCGTCGCGGGTAACCTCTGCGCGGCCGCCGCCCCGAACTATTGGACGCTGATGGCCATGCGCTTCGTCTCGGGACTGCCCCACGGCGCCTTCTTCGGCGTGGGGTCCATCGTCGCCGAACGGGTCGCCGACCCCGGGAAACGCGCCGGGGCCGTGTCGGTCATGATCGTCGGCATGACCGTCGCCAATCTCTTCGGCGTGCCGCTGGGAACCTATATCAGCCATGCGCTGACATGGCGCGCCACGTTCGCCATCGTCGCCGTGTGGGGCGCCGTCGCCCTGCTGCTGATCCGCATGTGGGTCCCTGCGCTGCCGGCGCTTCCCGACACGGGGCTGCGGGGGGCAGTTCCGCTTCCTGCGGAGCCTCGCGCCGTGGCTGGTGCTCCTCTCGGTGATGCTCGGCAACGGCGGCATCTTCTGCTGGTACAGCTATGTCGGCCCGCTCATGGTCCGCACCTCGGGCTTCGCGGCGGACGATCTGACGCTCGTCGTCATGCTGGCGGGTTTCGGCATGTTCGCGGGCAATATCGTGGGCGGCCGCTATGCCGACCGTTTCACGCCCGAGCGGGTCGTCTGCTGCACGCTCGGCGTGGCGTGCCTCGCACTGCTCGCCATCTTCTTCGGCGCGCAGGTCCGCGACCTCTCGCTGGCGCTCATGTGCCTGACGGCCGCCTGCCTTTTCTGCGTGTCGTCGCCGCAGCAGTTGTTGATTCTCGAGAACTCGCGCGGCGGGGAGATGCTCGGTGCGGCCCTCGTGCAGGTGGCCTTCAACCTGGGCAACGCGCTCGGGGCCTACTGCGGCGGACTGCCGATCGAACGGGGGCTTGACTACCGTTATACGGCGCTGCCCGGCGCGGCGTTCGTCTTCGTCGGTATGCTGACCGTGCTCATCTACCTGAAAAAATACCCCCGTCATGCTGCGCGATGACAGGGTGCGGCCGGAAGCCGCCGCGCGCCGCGACGACGGCGGGGAGCTTTTTCCCGTGGTGGACGAGACGGGGCGTGTCGTGGGCCGGGCCACGCGCCGCGTGTGCCACGGCGGGTCGATGCTGCTGCATCCGGTGGTGCACCTGCACCTGTTCAATTCGCGCGGCGAACTTTACCTTCAGCGGCGTCCGGTGTGGAAGGACATTCAGCCCGGACGCTGGGATACGGCCGTCGGGGGCCATGTGGACTGGGGCGAGACGGTGGAGGAGGCCCTGCGCCGCGAAGTGCGCGAGGAGCTGGGCATTACGGAGTTCTCACCGCTCCGCATCGCCGTCTATCCGTTCCGTTCGGACCGCGAGCGGGAGCTGGTCTATGTCCACCGCGCGGTGTACGACGGGGCGATCTTCCCCAGCGACGAGCTGGACGGCGGCCGTTTCTGGACGCCCGGGGAGATTCGCGCTTCGCTCGGCAAGGGTGTCTTCACCCCCAATTTCGAGAGCGAGGCGGCGCTGATTCTCGGATAGCCCGGCACGGGGCGGCCCGGATTTTGCGGGTTCCTCCGGTATGCGGAACTTACTCAAGCATTGGACCGACCTGCTGCTCGGGTGGCTGGGGGTCACGTCGGACACCGGAGGGTGGGATCGCTGGATCGCCTTTCTGCTGGTGCTGCTCTTCGTCGTACTGTTCGATTTCGCCTGCCGGCTGGTCATCGTCCGCGGCGTGCGGCGGCTCGTGGCGCGTACGCGCGCCGTGTGGGACGACACGCTGTTCAGCGTCCGGGTGCTGCGCTGCGCCTGTCACATTCTGAGCGCCGTGCTGCTGGCCGTCGTGCTCCCGATCGTGTTCGAGGAGCGTTCCGGCGTGCGCGTCGTCGTGATGCGCCTCATGCAGTCCTATGTCGTCATTTCGGTCTTCCGCTTCATCGACGCGCTGCTCTATGCCGCCTTCCGTATCGCCGCATCGCGCCCCGCCTGGCAGAACAAGCCCATCAAGGGACTGCGGCAGACGGCGCAGGGCATCGCGCTGCTGGTCTGTACGATTCTCGTCGTGTCCATCCTGATCGGCAAGTCCCCGGCGATCCTGCTGACCGGGCTGGGCGCTTCGGCGGCCATCGTCATGCTGATCTTCCGCGACAGCATCCTGGGATTCGTGTCGGGCATCCAGCTCTCGGCCAACGACATGTTGCAGGTCGGCGACTGGATCTCCGTGCCGAAGTACGGGGCGGACGGCACGGTGGAGGAGGTGTCGCTTACGACCGTGAAGATCCGCAACTGGGACAATACGATCGTCATGCTGCCTCCCTACCTGCTCACCTCCGATTCGTTCCAAAACTGGCGCGGGATGCAGCTCTCGGGCGGCCGCCGCGTGATGCGTTCGGTGTCGATCGACATGACGAGCGTCAGGTTCTGCACGCCGGAGATGCTGGCGCGTTACCGGGAGATCGACCTCGTCCGGGAGTATATCGACGAAACGGAGCGGCGCATCGAAGCCTACAACGCCGCGCACGGCATCGGCCCGGGCGAGCGGAGGATCAACGGCCTGCACCAGACCAATCTGGGCGTTTTCCGCGCCTATCTGGTCCGCTACCTGCGGCAGGAGGTTCCGGTGAACCGGAGCATGACGCTGATGGTGCGGCAGATGCAGCCCACGGAGACGGGGCTTCCGATGCAGCTCTATTTCTTTACCGATACCGTGGTGTGGGAGGATTACGAAGGGATTCAGTCCGATGTCTTCGATCATGTGCTGGCGGTGATTCCGGCTTTCGACCTGAGGGTGTTTCAGAATCCGTCGGGCAACGACGTGGCGGCGCTCGGCCGGCCGGGATTTGCGGCTCCGGCCGCTGCGGAGAATGCGGAACCGGCGGCGGCTCCGGGGACGGAAAACCCCGGCTCTGCTGCGGTCAGATGAAAAGCATGAGCGTGATCTGGATGACGATCACGCGCAGGAACATGCAGACGGGATAGACCGTGGCGTAGGAGACCGACGGATTGTCGCCTTCGATGGTGTCGTTGGCGTAGTTGAGGGCCATGGGATTGGCCATGCTGCCGCACAGCAGTCCCGCTACGGAGCCGAAATCGACCTTCAGCAGCCGCATCGCCGGCAGGCCCACCATGACGACCGGGACGAACGTCAGCACGAAGCCCACGCCCAGCCAGAGAATGCCTTCGGGCCGCATGACGGTTTCGAAGAAGTGCGCCCCGGCGTCGAGGCCCAGACAGGCGAGGTACATCGAGAGCCCCAGCGCGCGCAGCATGAGGTTGGCGCTCTGCGTGGTATAGGTAATCATGTGCATCCGGGGGCCGAACGTGCCGATGAGAATGCCCACGATGATCGGGCCGCCCGCCAGTCCCAGTTTCACGGGGATCGAGACGCCCGGCACGGCGATCGGGATGCTTCCGAGCGTGAGGCCGAGGATCAGGCCGATGAAAACCGCCGCGAGGTTCGGTTCGTTGAGGCTCTTCACGGCGTTGCCGAGGATCTTCTCGACGTTGCGGATCGCCTGCGCCTCGCCCACGACCGTCAGGCGGTCGCCCAGTTGCAGTCTCAGGTCGGGCGTGGCGAGCAACTGCACGCCCGAACGGTAAACGCGGCTGATGTTGATGCCGTAGTTGTTGCGCAGGCGCAGTGCCGAGAGCTTCTTGCCGTTGATTTCGGGGCGCGTCACCAGGATGCGCTGCGACATGAGCTGCCCGTCCACCGAGTTCCAGTCGATGTTCTCCGTGTTCCAGTCCTTCTGCTCCTGTTCGCCGAAGATGAGCCGCAGGGCGTCGGCCTCGTCGCGGTTGGTGATGACCAGAATGACGTCGTCGCGTTGCAACTGCCTGTCCGACGTAGGAATCGAGACCTGTCCGTTGCGCCAGAGGCGCGAGATGACGAAGTGGTGGTGGCTCTCGGCGGCGATGTCGTGGATGCTCTTGCCGAAGACGGCGGGATTCGTGAGGTGGTAGCTGGCGATGAAGAGGTTCTTCTTGTGCTCGGCGTCGGGTCCCGGCATGTCCGCCGGGCGGACGAAGAGTTTGCGCAGGGTGACGATCGCCAGGATGACGCCCACGACCCCCAGCGGATAGGTCACCGCGCAGCTCAGCGCCGCGCCGTTGGCATCGAGTCCCGCCTGCTGGAGGGTCTGCTGCGCCGCGCCGAGTGCCGGGGTGTTGGTCGTGGCGCCGCAGAGGATACCCGACATGTCGGGCATCGGAATCCCGAAGGCGTAGCTCAGGGCCACGGCCAGCGCCGTTCCTGCGAGTACGACGGCGATGGCCGGGGAGACCAGCCGCAGTCCGTCGGCGCGCATCGAGCTGAAAAAGCCCGGGCCGACTTGCAGGCCGAGGGCATAGACGAAGATGATGAGGCCGAAATCCTCGGCATAGGTGAGCATCGCCGGGTCGAGCGACAGTCCGAAGTGCCCGGCCAGAATGCCCACGAAGAAGATGAAGGCCGTGCCGAGCGAGATGCCGAAGAACCGGATTTTTCCCAGTCCGATGCCGATTGTCGAGATGAGCGAAATCACCACGACGGCCTGCAGGGCCGAATGCTCGACGAGCAGATCTTTAAGCCATTCCATCCTAACCTTGTGCGTGCTAACCGCTGCAAAAGTAGGTCAAATTTTCGGGATTGCCGCCTTTCGGCGCGGAAATTTGTATCGCGGACCTCCCGGACGTGCCGCGATCCGCCGGAAGCAGGGGGCGGAGGAATACGGCCGCAGTCGGTGACAGGTGATCTGCAACGGTAAAGACGGCGGCGGGAAGCCTCTTCGGGCGCCTTCCCGCCGCCGTTCCGTTCGGACGCCGGAGCCGGGTTCGGACACCGGGTCAGAGCCGCAACGGCTCGCCGCGGTAGTAGTCCAGAATCTTGGCGCGGAAGACGAACTCGTATTTGGCCTGCACGGCTTCCGAGGCAGCCTTCTCCATGCGCGTCTTGGCGTCGCTGAAATCGAAGACGGTCGAGCGGCCCGCCGCGGCCTTCTGCTCCTCGTAGCGGAAAGCCACCTCGGCCGAAGCCAGCGCGGCGGCCGCCGAGAGGTATTTGGCGTAGGCGGCGTCGGCGTAATACCACGCCTGCTCGATCTCCTTGCGCAGGGCCTGTTCAGCGGCCGTCACGGCCAGTTGCTGGTTGCGGACGGCGATCTTCGCCGTGCGGACGTTGTTGCGCGAGGCGCGGCGGTTGAAGATCGGAATGCCGAGCGACAGCCCCACGTATTCGCGGCTGTTGTGGCGAATCTGGGCCCAGAATTTCGAGTCGTCGGCGCTGTAAACTCCCGTGCCGTAGCCGCCCGAGAGCGAGAGCGACGGGTAGAGTGCCGACCGGGCGATGTCCACGGCGTGCTCCGAACTGCCGAGGCGCAGCCGCTCGGCCTTGATGTGGGGCCGGTTCTCGGCCGCATAGGCGTAAACCGCATCGACGGACCCCGCCGTGCGATGCAGCGTCTCGATCGTGAGGCTGTCCAGCTCGGGGAAGACGACGTCGAAGCCTGCGGCGCTTTCGCGGTTGAGCGCCTGGCTCAGGTCGAGCAGAGCTAGTTGCAGTTCGTTGCGCGTCTGCGTGAGGGTCATGCGGTCGTTGGCGGCGAGTGCTTCGCTTTCATAGACGGCCGATTCGGGCTCTTTGCCCTCGGCAGCCAGCCCCCGGCTGCGTTCGGCCTGGAGGGTGCTCAGTTCGAGCTGCCGCCGGGAGACGCCGACCAGCTCCTTGTAGTAGAGCACCTGGAGGTAAAGCGTCATGACGTTGATCGCCACGTCCTCGCGGATGCGTTCGAGGTCCTGCACGGCGGCCGCGAGGTCTAATTTCCCGGCCTTGATCTGGTGGTTGATGCGCATGCCCTGGAAGAGCGGCATCGAGGCCGAGACGTTCAGCGATCCCGAGGTCTGGTTGTTGTCGCGGTAGGTGTTGTCGCTCGTGAGCGCCCGGCCGAACGAGGCGTCGCCGCCCAGCGAGGCGTTCAGGTCGGGGAGCCGGCTGTAACGGGCCGTCGAAAGCTCGATGTCGTTGCGTTCGACTTCGAGGGCGCGCTGCTGCACCTCGGTGTTGTGCTGCTGGGCGTAGCGGATGCACGCCTCGAGCGTCCACGGTTCGCCCAGGGCCGGAACGGCGGCTTCCGGCTGCCCGGCCGGTTCCGCCGGGGCGGTCTGCGCGCGGAGCGGCGCGGACGGCAGGGCGGCGAGGCCCAGTGCGAGGAGGGCCAGGAGCCGTCCGCGGCCGGAACTCCGGCGATCGCTGCGGAACGGCCCGGATGCGCTGCGCCGGCTGCGGAGCGGGAGTATGGGAATGATGCCTGTTTTCATCTTGCGGAAAGTCGTTTGGTCGCGGTTATTTCTGGTCGATGCGTGCGCCGCGGACCTTGTCGTCGGCGGTCACGCCCTCGGTGATTTCGATGTTCACGCCGTCCGAAAGCCCGACCTTCACTTCGCGCCGTTCGAAGGTCTGCTCCTCGGCGTCCTCGGGGCCGGTGAGCACCTGCACGTAGGTCTTGCCCTCCTCGAACTCCACGCACCCTTCGGGCAGGGTCAGCACCCCTTCGCGGCTCCGGATCACGACGCTGGCGTTGGCGCTGTACCCGGCGCGCACGAAGACCCCTTCGGGAATCTCGACGGCGGCCTTCACCTCGAAGAGGATCACGCCGTTGCTCTCGGTGGATTTCGGGGCGACGTATTCGAGCCGGGCGTCCAGCTCGACGTTCTGCAGGGCGCCGATGGTCAACTGCACGGGCATTCCCTCGTGCAGCTTGCCCACGTCCGTCTCGTCCACGTTGCCCTGGAATTGCATGTTCGACATGTCGGCCACCGTGGCGATCGTCGTGCCGTCGTTGAACGTGTTGGCCTGGATCACCGAGTTGCCGACCTTGATCGGCACGTCGAGGATCATGCCGTCGATCGTCGATCGGATCTGCGTGTTGCTCAGCTCGGCGAAGCGGCTGGCGATGCCCTCCTTGACGATTTCGAGATTCTCCTGTGCGTTGCGCAGCTCCTCCTCGGCCTTCGCCAGCTCCGTGCGGCTCTGCTCGGTCTCCTCGTCCGAGACGATGCCCTTTTCGTGCAGGGCCGCCGTGCGGTCGTATTCGCGCCGCACCTGCGCCAGCGATATTTCGGCCACCGAGACGCGCGATTCGGCGCTCGACAACTGGCCCATCTCCGGGACGACCTTCACCGTGGCGATCACCTCGCCTTGGCGGACCGTCTCCCCGGCCTCCTTGTAAACGTCGGAGATGATGCCCGAAATCTGGGGCTTGATCTCCACCTCGTCGCGGGGCTGGACCTTGCCCGTGGCCACCACGTACTGTTTGAGCGTGTCCGTCGCTGGCTGCACGATGGCGTAGAGGATCTTCACCGGACGGGTTTTCCGCCACAGGAACCAGAACGTTCCGACAAGCAGCGCGACGAAGAGCACGCCCGAGAGAATTTTCAGCACTTTTTTCATAGCTTTATCGCATTGTATTGTTTCGTTCGTATCGTCCTATTCTTCGCGGATGGCGTCCACGGCCTTGATCTTCAGCGCACGGCTGGCGGGGATCACTCCGGCCAGCAGGCTGCCCGCGACGAGGATCGCCAGCGAGAGCATGCCCGTCTGGAAGGAGATCTGCCACGAGACGTTCGTGCCGTCCTGCGCGACGACGACGGCCTGGTAGTAGATCGAGTCGGCGAGCGACAGCAGCCCCACGGCGGCCGTGAGGCCCAGCACGCCGGCGATGAAGGTCAGCACGAAGCTTTCGGAGAGTATCTGCGAAATGATGGCCCGCGGCGGCGCGCCGATCGCGCGGCGGATGCCGATTTCCTGCGTGCGCTCCTTGACGAGGACCAGCATGATGTTGCTCACGCCGACGATGCCTGCGAGCAGCGTGCCGAGGCCGACGATCCACGTCAGGAGACCGATTCCCCGGAAGAGGCTGTTGATCTTGGTGATGAACTCGGCGGTGGTCATCACCCAGGCCGCCTTCGGGTCGTCCGGAGAGATGATGTGGCGCGCGAAGACGGGTTCCTTGACGGCGCGTTCCAGTACGCGGGGCGGCACGTCGTTGCCGCCCACGGCGGCGAGCATGTGGATCGTTCTGCCCATGCCGAACATCTGCTGCACGAGCGTGGCGGGGAGGACGATCGTGCGTTCGACGTCGCTGAAGGACATCATTTGGCTCTGGCGTTTCTGGACGCCGATGACCGTGAACTGCGTGCCCTGCAACGTGATGATCTCGCCCGTGGGGTCTTCGCCGCCCGGGAAAAGGTCTTTCCATATCTGCGTGCCGATGAGGCACACCTTGCGCTTGCGCTCCATGTCGAGCTCGTTGATGTAGCGGCCGAAGAGGAGCCTCTCGGGATTGATCTTCTGATAGTCGGGCATGTGGCCCATCACGGCGTACTCTCCCTTGCGGTCGCCGCGGCTGGCGTAGAACTGGCTGGCCCACACCATGCCCGTGGCGTATTTCACTTCGGGAAGCTCCTTCACGGCCGCGATGTCGTCGTTCTCGAGGTTCCACCACCGGCCCGTGGGCATTCCCTTGTAGGGGACCGACGTGCGGCCGGGGTTCATCAGCACCGTGTTGGTCGAGGTTTCGCCCAACTGCGCACGGAACAGGCGTCCCAGCCCCATGCCGGCGCCCAGCAGCACCGTGAGCATGAAGATGCCCCAGAAGACGCCCAGCGCCGTCATGATGCTGCGCTTGCGGTTCCGGCGGATCGTCTGCCAGATTTCGTTCCAGCGGTCTGTGTCGAAGAATCCCATCGTCTCTCTATTTGTTATAGCGCAAGGCGTCGATCGTTTTCAGTTGGGCGGCGCGGTAGGCCGGGACGTAGCCGGCGATGAGTCCCGCGATGACGAGCACGACCGTGGCGCTCACCGCCACGCCGAGATTGAGCGTCGGATCGAGGAAGATCGTCGGGGCGAAGCCCGTCTCCGACGTGTCGGCCGGAGTTTGCGTCAGGTAGTAGTTCACCGCCTCCATCACGGCCACGCCGAGCACCATGCCCATGTATCCGAAGGCCGCGGTGATCATCACCGATTCGGTGAGGATCAGCCGGATGATCGACCGGGGCCTGGCGCCGAGCGCCTTGCGGATACCGAACTCGGCCGTGCGTTCGGTCACCGTTACCAGCATGATGTTGCTCACGCCGACGATGCCCGCGAGCAGCGTGCCGAGGCCGATGATCCAGACGAAGAGGTTGATGCCGCCGAAGACGATCATCATGTCCTTGTACCGCTCCATCGTGTTATTGATCCAGATGGCGCTCTCGTCCGTCGGATCGTAGTGGTGCTCGGCGGCCAGCCGGCCCGTGAGGCGCTTCTCGAAATCCTCCATCTCGGCGTCGGTGCGGATGTCGCGCACAGTGATGATGGCGTTGTTCACGTAGGGTTCGTTGGCGTTGTAGATGAGCTGCCCGGTGGAGAGGGGGATGATGCAGACGGCGTTGTTGCGCATGGCGTCGCCCTGCGTGACTCCGACGATCTTGAACGTGAGGCTGTCCACGCGGACGAACTTGCCCAGCGGGTCGGCTCCCTTGAACAGCACGAGCGACGTCGCCTCGTCGATGAGCGCCGACTTGCGGTAGTCGCGGATGTCCGCGTCGTTGATGAAACGCCCCCTGGCGACCTTGATGCCTTCGATCCGGGCCACTTCCGGAAGCGAACCGCGCAGCGAGACGTCCATGAACTCCCCCTCGTAGGCGATCTTTTTCGACGAGAGCCACGTGTTGGCGGCGACCTGCTCGACTTCGGGGAACTCCCGTTCGAGGATTTCGAGGTCCCGGTTCGTCAGGCGGATGCGGCGGTTGCGGTCGTAGCCTTCCCACGGTTTCGAGGTCCAGCCGCCGTAGAGGTCGATCGAGTTGGTGGCGTAGTCGCCGAAATTGGATTCGACACCGTTCTTGAGCCCGTTGCCCGATCCGAGCAGAATGACGAGCATGAAAATGCCCCACGCGACCGAAAAGCCCGTGAGGAACGTGCGCAGCTTGTTCCGGCGCACCGAAGTCCATATTTCCAGCAGCAGCTCCCTCATCGTTGTCCCAGCCCGGTTTCGGTGATGCTGCTGATGACGCCGTCGCGCAGGCGGATGATCTTGTCGGTCTGGTCGGCGATCGACTGTTCGTGCGTGACGCAGATGATCGTCATGCCCATATCGACGTTCACCCTGCGCAGCAGGTTCATCACCTCCTGCGAGGTCTTGCTGTCGAGGGCGCCCGTAGGCTCGTCGGCCAGGATGATCTGCGGCTTGTTGATGAGCGCCCGCGCGATGGCCACGCGCTGCTTCTGGCCGCCCGACATCTCGTTGGGCATGTGTTCGGCCCAGTCGCGCAGTCCCAGCATGTCGAGGTATTCGAGCGCCAGGGCGTTGCGTTTGCGCCGCGCGACGCCCTGGTAGTAGAGCGGCAGGGCGACGTTCTCGACGGCGTTCTTGTAGCTGATGAGGTTGAACGACTGGAAGATATATCCGATCATGTTGTTGCGGGCGGCGGCGGCCTGCGTCTCCGACAGTCCCTTGATGAGCCGTCCGGCGAGGTAGTAGCTGCCGCTGTCGTAGTCGTCCAGAATGCCGAGAATGTTCAGCAGGGTCGATTTGCCCGATCCCGAGGCGCCCATGATCGACACCAGCTCGCCCTGCTCCACCTCGAGGTCGATGCCCTTGAGCACGTGCAGCGGCGAGCCGTTGTTGTAGGTCTTGTTGATATTTTCCAGTTTGATCATCGTCTTTGCGCTGTTCGTCGTCCTGTTTTGCGGCGAATGTGACGATTTGTCACTCCGCCCGGAATCCCCGGCAACAAAGATAATGAATAAAAAATGAAAAACAATTATTTTTTATCGAAAATCAATAAGAAGCCGCCCCCCCCCGAACGGGTGTGGTTTCGGATTATAGTCGGGGCTGAATATCTCGCTGAAAAACAATCGCTTATTCGTTCCCGAGCAGCAGGCGGCGCAGTGTTTCGACGTCGGGGACGATCCGTAACGGGCGGGCCGCCTCCAGCTCGCCCGGCGGTGCGTAACCCCATTCCACCGCAATGGCGGGGAGCCCCTCCTCGGCGGCTCCCTCGACGTCGTGGCGGCGGTCGCCGATCATCACCGCCTCGTCGGGGGCGATGCCGAGGGCGGAGAGGGCGTGGCGGATGACGTCGGCCTTGGTCTTCCGCCGGCCGTCGAACGTGCTGCCGCTGATGAGGCGGAAGTGGCGGTCGATGCCGAAATGCGCGGCGATCCGTTCGGCGAAAGGCTGGGGTTTCGACGTGGCGATGACGTTCACCCGTCCGGCGGCCGCCGTGGCGGCGAGCAGCTCCGGAATGCCGGGATAGAGTTCGTTCTCGAACATGCCCCGCGGGACGAAATATTCGCGCGAGACGGCCACCGCCCGGTCGGCCTCCTCCGGGCTCATGCCGTAGAACTCCATGAAGGAGTCGCGCAGCGGGGGACCGAGGAACGGTTTGAGCGCGGCGAGGTCCTGCACGTCGATTCCGAAACGGCGCAGGGCGTACTGCACGGCGCGCGCGATGCCCGGCATCGAGTCGGTCAGCGTGCCGTCGAGGTCGAAAAAGAGGTATTTGCGCGAGGTCGGTTCCATGCGGCAAAGGTACGGATTTTTTTCGTCGTTCGCGGATTGTTCCGAGACGGACTGCGGTAGGGAGCTGCCTTTGCGGCTGCGGTCACTCGCCGAGCAGCTCCTGCAGCAGCGGGGGAATCTCCACCTCCCGGCAGTCGAGCGCGGCCAGCAGCGCACGCCCTTCCCCGGTCAGCGAGTAGTACATTTGCCGGCGGTCCGCACAGCCCGGTTCGCGCTTCACGAGTCCTTTGGATTCGACGGCGCGGAGCACTTTCGAGGTGTTCGAGGGGGTCAGTCCCAGCCGTTCGCCCAGCTCCCCCGGGCAGAGCCGCCCGCTTCTGGAGAGGGTGCAGAGCGTCATGCCTTCGTTCAGGCACAGTCCGTAGCGGCGTTCGAAAGCCGCCTCGAAGCGGGCCACGGCGTGTTGCAGGTCGCGTATCTTGCAAAGTCGCTCCATCTTGGGTCGGGGTCAGTTGCGTTCGCGGCCTGCCTGCCTGCCGCAGGCGGCCGCACACAGACCGCATTCGACGCACCGCCCGGGGTCGATCTCCGGAAGGGCGAACCCTTCCTGTGAGATGGCCCCTGCGGGACATGCCGCGACGAGCGGGCAGCGGTGGTTCTGCGGGCATAGCCCGGGGTCGATCGTAAACGCCATCGTTACTTGCCGAGCAGAATCCGGTCGATATTGGCTTTCAGCGTGGCTTTGGGCATGGCTCCGACGGCCATCTGCGGATCGCCCTCGAGCGGGATGAAGAGCAGCGTCGGAATCGAACGGATGCCGAAGGCCGCGGCGAGGTCCTGGCTCTCCTCGGTATTGACCTTGTAGATGTAGATCCGGTCCCCGTATTCGGCCGCCAGCTCCTCGAGCACCGGAGCGAGCGCCTTGCAGGGGCCGCACCACGTGGCGTAGAAGTCTATGAGCGCCGGCTTGTCGCCGAGGTATTTCCACGTTTCGGGATTGTTTTCGTAGTCGGCCACCTTCTTCAGGAAATCGGCCTTGTTCAGTGCGATCGTTTTCATATTCGTTTTCTGGTTTTTGTTGTCATTCGCTTTCGCTTCGCAGACGCCCGTGAGCGTCAGAAGGGCCAGTGCGGCCGCCATCAGTTTTTTCATGCGTTCTCGTCGTTGTTCGTAAGTGATAACGGGACAAAGGTAGAATTTGTTTTCCGATAAAACAAATTTCCTATGGAAAATATTTTCGGAAAGGGAAACGCGCGGAGGAGAAGGCGGGAAAAAGAGGCGGAATAAAGAGAGAACGGAGCGAAGGGAATAGGGAGAATGGGGCGGACCGGGGCCGGATCCGGACCGGGCGCCGTATGTGTGGGAGGCAGGGACAGTGGCCGGAGGGGATAAGGACCGGGCGGGACATCGTATGTACGGGCGGTTGGCGGGGGGGCAGCAGCCGGAGAGGCGCTGCGGCAGGGGTGGAATGGTCCCCGGGGCGGGCGATGTGCCCGAACCGGGCCGGTAACGGGGGGCCGTGGTCTCGTTCGTGGAATCGGCTCTTGGAAAAACGACTCCGCCCCGGCACGGGTTCGGCGGCCGGGGCGGGACGTGGTAACGGGATTCGGACCGGATGCCGGAATGCGCCGGCCCGGGCCGCACACGGGCGTGGGTCACGCCCGGGCGGTTATTGCATGTAAGCCGTGACGTTGCCGCTGATCTGCTGCAACGAGATTTCGCACAGCTTGGTGTTGTACTGCGCCGTCAGGATACGCTCTTCGGCGTCGAGCAGGCTCTTCTGCGCCTCGCGCATCTCGATTCCCGAGAGGTCGCCCAGCAGATACCTGTCCATGGCGATCCGGTAGTTTTCGCGTGCCGCGACGAGGTTCTCCCGTTCGAGCTGGATCACTTCGAGGTTGTTGCGGTAGGCCTGCCAGAAGTTCGACAGGTCGGCCATGAGCGATTGTTCGAGCCGCAGACGCGTGAGCTGCGTGTTCTCGACGTTGAGGCGGGCGTTGCGCTGTTCGCGGCGGCGGTTGCCGTCGAAGATCGTGAAGCCCACCTGCAATCCGGCGTTCAGTCCCAGTTGGCCGCGCATCCGCGTCGTGCCGCTGCCGTAGCGGTTGTGTGTGTAGCCGTAGCCGGCCGTGAGGTTCAGGTAGGGGTAATTGCGCGAGCGGATGCTCTGCAACTCCAGCTCGGAGATCGCGTTGTCGCGGTCGGCCATCAGCAGCTCGGCGTTCGCCGTGCGGGTCTCGGCCACGAGGACATCCCATTGCAGGGCGTCGTCGATGGCGATGACCGTGTCGCGCACAAGGAACCTGCGGTCCAGCTCTTCGTTGGCGAGCAGCTCGTTGATCCGGATGCGCGAGGCTACGACGGCCTCCTGCTGCGACATGTACTGCGAGCTGTCGGCATTGAAGTCCACGCGGGCCTGCAACACGTCGAGCTGTGCCGAACTGCCCACGTGATACCACGCCTCGGCGATGCGGAGCCGTTCGCGCGAGAGCGCCATCGCGTAGCGGAAATTCTCGAGGCGCAGGGTCTGCTGCACGAAATTGTAGTATTCGGCCGTGAACGAGGCGATGAAATCCTCGATCGTGAGACGGGTCTGCAAGGCTCCTTTTTCTTTCAGTTCCTGCAACTTGCGGTAGTCGGCGCGGATGCGGAACCCGTCGAAGAGGGTCCAGTTGAGCGCCACCCCGGCGTCGAACGTTCCGTCGTAAACGCCTTTTGCGGTCGTGACGTCGCCTTCGCGGGGCGTCGTGCGGATGCGGTTCACGTTGCTTCCGTAACCGGCCGAGAGGTCGATCGTGGGGAGCATCCCGGCGTTGGCCGCCGTGGCGTCGTTGTCCGTGATGCGCTCCTCGTTGCGGACGATGCGGATGTCGTAGTTGCGTTCGAGCCCCTTTTCGAGGCATTCGCGCAGCGAAAGCACCTCCCCGGCGGCCGGCGCGGCGGCCGGTACGGGGGCGATCCGTCCGTCCGTCGGACCGCCTTTCGCGCCGGAGCCGGGTTTCCCGGAGCGCAGCGGGGCGGATGCCGCCTCCGGGCGCACGTCGTCCGCTGCGGGCCGTTCCGTTCCCGTTTCGTGCGTCGTCTCCGCGTGTCCGGGCTGCGGTTGTCGTTCCTGGGCGGCGGCCGCGATGCAGAGAAGGGCCGCCAGCAGCGTAATCAATCCCCGTTTCATATTCATAGTGCTTCGTTTTTCGTTCGTTTGCTCCGGTCGGTCGAGACATAGCTGTAGATCGCCGGCACGATGTAGAGGGTCAGCAGCGTCGAGACGAGCATGCCGCCCACCACGGCGATACCCATGGCGATACGGCCGTTGGCCCCCTCGCCCGTGGCCACGGTCAGCGGCAGCAGGCCGAGGATCGTCGAGGCGCTGGTCATCAGGATCGGGCGGAGGCGTTGCAGCGCCGCGTCGCGGATGGCCGCCATCTTCTCCTCGCCGGCCTCCTGCTTCTGGTTGGCGAATTCGACGATCAGGATGCCGTTCTTGGCCACCAGACCGATGAGCATGATGATTCCGATCTGGCTGAAGATGTTCATCGTCTGGTCCGTGCCCCACATGAAGACGAGCGCTCCGGCGATGGCCAGCGGCACGGTGAGCATGATGACCAGCGGGTCCTTGAAACTCTCGAACTGCGCGGCCAGGATGAGGTAGATCAGCAAGATGGCCAGCAGGAAGGCGAACATCAGGCTCGACGAGCTTTCGCGGAACTCCTTCGAGTCGCCGGCCAGCGCCGTGCGGAAGTCGTCGTGGAGCACCTCGGCGGCGATGCGGTCCATTTCGTCGAGTCCCTGCCCGATGGTCTTGCCCTTGGCCAGTCCGCTCGAAATCGTGGCCGAGAGGAACCGGTTGTAGTGGTAGAGCTGCGGCGGGGCGACCGTCTCGACGAGCGTGATGAGGTTGTCGAGCTGGATCATCTTGCCGTCGTCGCCGCGCACGTAGATCGACTTGAGGTCGGCTGGCTTGTTGCGCTGCTGGCGGTTGATCTCGGCCAGAATCTCGTACTGCTTGCCGTTCATGTAGAAGTAGCCCATGCGCTGGCCGCTCAGTCCGTACTGCAACGTCTCGCCGATGTCCTGCGCGCTGACGCCGAGCAGGTTGGCCTTGTCCCGGTTGATCGTCACGCGCGCCTCGGGCTTGCTGAACTTCAGGTCCACGTCGGCCATCTGGAAGACAGGGCTTTCGTAAACGCGTTTCATGAACTCGGGCAGCACCTCCTGCAGGCGTTCGATCGAGGTGGCCTGGAGCACGTACTGCACGGGCATGTTGCCGCGGCGTCCGCCGAAGGTCGATTGCTGTTGCACGAAGGCGCGTGCCTTGGTCTTCGCGCGCACGGCGGCCGACAGCTCCTCGGCGATCTCCATCTGGCTGCGGCTGCGTTCGGAAATGTCCTTCAGGGCGATGCGGATATTGCCCCTGCCGCTCGACACGCGGGCCGTCGTGGCCTCGGCTTCGGGGACGAGCGAATCGACCAGGCGGTTGATGTCCTCGGTGTAGTCGCGGACGTATTCGTAGGTCGCGCCCTCCGAGCCGCGGGTGTTGATCGTGATCTGCGAGCGGTCCTCGAGCGGGGCCATCTCCGTGGGGATCGTGCTCCAGAGCAGGCCGATCAGTACGACCATCGCGCCGACCAGCGGCAGGGCGATCCAGCGGCGGCGCAGGAAGGCCGCCAGCGAACGGCTGTAGAAATTGTTGAGGCCGACGAAGAACGGCTCGGTCTTGTTGTAGAACCAGCTCTTGCGCTCCTGCCGGACGAGGAGCTTGGTGGCGAGCATCGGGGTCACCGTGAGGGCCGCGAAAGTCGAAATGAGCACCGAGCCGGAGACCACGAGGCTGAACTCGCGGAACAGGCGGCCGGTCGTGCCCTCCATGAAGACGATCGGGAAGAAGACGGCGATGAGCGTCACGGAGGTGGAGAGCACGGCGAAGAAGATCTCTTTCGCGCCGTCGATGCCCGCCTCGAAAGGCGTCATGCCGCGTTCGATGCGGATGTAGATGTTCTCGGTCATCACGATCGCGTCGTCCACGACCAGACCCACCGAGAGCACCACGGCCAGCATCGAGAGGACGTTGATCGAGAAGCCCGCCAGGTACATGAGGAAGAACGTGCCGATGAGCGAGACGGGGATCACGATGCAGGGGATGAGCGTCACGCGCCAGTTCCGCAGGAAGAGGAAGATGATGATGATGACCAGCACGAAGGCTTCGTAAACGGTCTGCTTCACCTCGTCGATCGAGGCGCGGATGAAACGCGTGTTGTCGAATCCGTAGCCCGTCACCACGTCTTCGGGAAGGTCCTTGCGCATGGTTTCCATGCGGCGGTAAACCTCGTCGGCGATGTCGATGTGGTTGGCGCCCGGCTGGGGGATGACGACGATGCCGACCATCGGCACGCCGTTCATCTTCATGTAGCTGCGCGTGTCCTGCGGACCGAGTTCGGCGCGGCCGATGTCGCTCAGGCGGATGATGCGGCCCGCGTCGGCGCGGATCACCAGGTCGTTGAACTCCTGCGTGGTGTGCATCAGGCCCATCGTGCGGATCGTCAGCTCGGTGGTGTTGCCCTCGATGCTGCCCGACGGCAGTTCGACGTTCTCGCGGTCGAGCGCCTCCTTGACGTCCACGGGCGTGATGCCGTAGCCAGCCATCTTCGCAGGGTCGAGCCACAGGCGCATCGAGTAGCGTTTCTCGCCCCAGATCTCGACCGAGCTGACGTCGCTGATGGTCTGCAACTGCTCCTTGACGGTCAGGTCGGCGATTTCGCTCAGCTCGAGCAGCGAACGTTTGTCGCTCTGAATCGTGGCCATGAGGATCGGCGTGGCGTCGGCGTCGGCCTTCGCCACGGTCGGCGGGTCGCAGTCGCGCGGCAGGTAGCGCTGCGCGCGCGACACCTTGTCGCGCACGTCGTTGGCCGCGGTTTCGAGATCCACCGACAGCTCGAATTCGACGGTGATGCGGCTCTGCCCCTGCTGGCTGGTGCTCGACATGGAGCGGATACCCGGAATGCCGTTGATGTTCTGCTCGAGCGGCTCGGTGATCTGGTTCTCGATCACGTCGGCGTTGGCGCCCGGGTAGGAGCATGTCACGGAGATGATCGGGTTGTCCACGCTCGGGTATTCGCGCACGCCGAGGTAGGTGTATCCGATGACGCCGAACAGCAGGATGATGATGGTCAGCACCGTGGCCATGACGGGCCGCCGGATGCTCAATTCGGAGATGTTCATGCGGCGGCGGGTTTATTCTACGGTGTCGAGTTTCACGGGCAGGTCGGTGCGCAGTTGCAGCGTGCCGGAGGTGATGATCGTGTCGCCGACATTGAGGCCCGCGATGATCTGGATCGAGGAGTCGGTGCGCAGCCCCGTGCGGACGGTCACGGCCCGCGCCTTGCCTCCCTTGTAGAGGTAAACCTTGTCCACGCCCATTTCGGGGACGATCGCCTCGGTCGGGATGGCGATGGCGTCCGGAATGTCGTGCATCCGGATTTTGACGTCGGCGAAGCGTCCCGGGAGGAGCTGTTTGCCCTGCCGGTTGGGGAAGAGCGCGCGCACGGCGAAAGTGCGGGTCTCGATGTCCACTTTCGACTCGGTGGCGTAAACCTCGGCGCGGAACTGCTCGTCGCGCCCCTCGACGGTGAACGTGAGGCGCGTGCCGGGCTTGATCTGGTTGGCGTACCGTTCGGGAACGAAGAAGTCGATCTTCAGCGGCGAGATTTTCGTGAGCTTGGCCACCACGACGTCGGGCGAGGCGTAGGCGCCTTCGCTGACGTTGCGCAGGCCGATCACCCCGTCGAAGGGGGCGTGCAGCTCCGTGAGGGCGATGTTCGACTTCACGATGTCGATGTCGGCGTAGAGCATCGCCAGTTCGGTGCGGGCCTGTTCGTAGGCCTCCTGGCTCACGGCGTCCTTTTCGAGCAGGGCGCTCTGGCGGTAAACGCGGTCTTCGGCCAGCTTGCGCTGCGCCTCGTAGCGCGAGAGCTGCGCCTGCAGGGGCCTGTCGTTCACCTTGGCCAGCAACTCGCCCTTGCGCACGGCGGTTCCCTCCCGGAAATTGATCTCCACGATCTTGCCCGAGGTCTCGAACGAGAGGTCCACCTCCTCGTCGGGAAGCAGGTTGCCGATGGTCGTGATGCCGTCGGTGAGCGTCTGCGGGCGGATGACCATTCCGTTCACGTTCAGGACGTTCTTCTGTCGCGGCGCGGGGGAGCGCCTCCGGTCCCGCTTCCGCGTCGGGGCTGTCATGACGGAAATTGTAATATCCCAGCGCAGCGCAGAATACGGCGAGAATCGCGGCGGTCGTAATCCATCTCTTCTTTTTGTTCATTGTGCGAAAGTGCGGTTTAGGTTCGGAAATCGTATGCAAATATACGACAAAATGCAGCTTTCGTCGCAAAAATTCACCTTTTGCGGAACAAAAAAAATATATAAATGTCGCAAAAAGCCGGCCAAAGTGTGTCCGGAGTGGCGGAAAAATGTACCGGGGATGCGTTTTCCGGGTTTCGCCGCTCCCCGGAAACGTCCGGCGGGCGTTTCCGGGGAGCGCCTCCGGCCTCCGGCGGGCCGGACAACGCGCCCCGCCGGGCAGCCGGTTGTGGAATATCTCCCCGGCGGGTGTGGAACGTTTCCACGTTTTTTTTGCGTATCTTTGTCCCGTCGTTCCGTTAGGGGATTGGAAATGACCGTTTTGCGTTTGCGGCGGCCGGATTGGTCCGCGGTTTGTCCCTTTTGCGACGATAAGCCCGCGTGCGGCCGTGCCCGTACTGCGGCGAAAACAGACAAAAAAGTAAGATGAATTTCGAAAGAATGAAACCCGATCTGAAGAACCTGGATCTGGACAAACTGAAGAGGGGAGTGGCGGAACGGATTCCGCATGTGTCGGTCGAGATGAACCGCAAACGGTGGATCGTGCTGGTCTGCGCGTTGCTGGCGGCCGGCGGCGGTGTCTGGTGGTGGCTGCGGCCGCGTCCCGTGCCGGAGGTGCTGCCGGTCGTGGCGGCCGAACCGGTGGAGGTCGAGGACGTGAGCGTCTATGGCGAGTACGTGGGGCGCATCCGCGCGCAGCAGTTCGTCGAGATCCGCGCCCGCGTCGAGGGTTATCTCGAGCGGATGCTCTTCACCGAAGGCACGTATATCAAGAAGGGGCAGACGCTCTTCGTCATCGACCCCAAACTCTATCGGGCGCGCGTGAACAAGGCCAAGGCGCAGCTCAACAAGGCCAAGGCGCAGGCGCTCAAGGCGCAGCGCGACCTGGAGCGCATCCGGCCGCTCTACGAGCAGAACGCCGCCAGCCAGCTCGACCTGGACAACGCCATCGCCTCCTACGAGAGCGCCGTGGCCGACGTGGTGGTGTGCGAGGCCGACCTCACGCAGGCCGAGATGACGCTGGGTTACACCACCGTGCAGTCGCCCGTCTCGGGGTACATTTCCGAGCGCAACGTGGACATCGGCACGCTGGTCGGTCCGAGCGGCAAGTCGCTGCTGGCGACCGTCGTGAAGAGCGATACGGTGCGCGTCGATTTCAGTATGACGGCGCTGGACTACCTGCGCTCGAAAGCGCGCAACGTCAATCTGGGACAGAAGGACACCACCCGCAAGTGGAATCCCTATATCACCGTGACGCTGGCCGACGGTTCGCAGTATCCCTACCGGGGACTGGTCGATTTCGCCGATCCGCAGGTCGATCCCCAGACGGGAACCTTCTCCGTGCGGGCCGAGATGGCCAACCCGGACCACATCCTGCTGCCGGGGCAGTTCACGAAGGTGAAACTGCTGCTCGACGTCAGGGAGGACGCCGTGGTCGTGCCGACGAAGGCGCTGGTGATCGAGAAGGGCGGGGCCTATATCTATGTCGTGCGGCCCGACAGCGTCGTGGAGAAGCGGTTCGTGGAGACCGGACCGGAAATTCCCGACAACAAGATGGTCGTCGAGCGCGGCCTTTCGCCCGAGGAGCGGATCGTCGTCGAGGGGTATCACAAGCTCCAGCACGGCATGAAGGTCGAACCGGTGGCGCCGATCCGCCGGGAGGATAACGCAACCGGGGAGGAATAGGCTATGAAGAGCGACTTTTTCATCGACAGGCCCGTCTTCTCGACCGTCCTGTCCATCGTAATCGTGATCGTGGGGGCGATCGGCCTGGCGCTGCTTCCCGTCGATCAGTATCCGCAGATCGTGCCTCCGGTGGTGAAGGTTTCGGCCTCGTATCCGGGCGCCGACGCGCAGACCGTGACGCAGGCCGTGGCCACGCCCATCGAGCAGGAGCTCAACGGCACGCCGGGCATGATCTACATGGAGTCGTCGAGTTCCAACTCGGGCGGCTTCACCGTGACGGTGACCTTCGACATCTCGACAGATCCCGATCTTGCGGCCGTCGATATTCAGAACCGCATCAAGGAGGCCGAGGCGCGCCTGCCGGCCGAAGTCGTGCAGAACGGCATCTCGGTCGAGAAGCAGGCGTCGAGCAAGCTGCTGACCATCACGCTGCTGTCGTCGGATCCGAAGTTCGACGAAATCTACCTCTCGAACTACGCCACGCTCAACGTGCTGGACATGTTGCGCCGTATTCCGGGCGTGGGGCGCGTCTCGAACGTCGGCAGCCGCTACTACGCCATGCAGATATGGGTCGAGCCGGACAAGCTGGCCGACCTGGGACTGACGGTCAAGGACTTGCAGAACGCCCTGAAGGACCAGAACCGCGAATCGGCGGCCGGCGTGCTGGGACAGGCTCCGATGGAGGGCGTGGACGTGACGATTCCCATCACGGCGCAGGGGCGTCTGTCGTCGGTGAGCCAGTTCGAGGACATCGTCGTCAGGGCCAATCCCGACGGGTCGATCATCCGTCTGCGCGACGTGGCCAACATTTCGCTCGAGGCGCAGTCCTACAACACCGAGAGCGGCATCAACGGCGGCAACGCCGCCGTGCTGGATATCTACATGCTGCCCGGGGCCAACGCCGTCGAGGTGGCCGGTGCGGTCCGTGCCACGATGGACGAGATCAGCCGCAACTTTCCGGAGGGCATCACCTACAACGTGCCCTTCGACATGACGACCTATATTTCCGAGTCGATTCATGAAGTATACAGTACGCTTTTCGAGGCGTTGATTCTGGTGATCATCGTGGTCTACCTATCGCTGCAGAGCTGGCGTGCGACGCTTATTCCCGTCGTCGCCGTACCCATTTCGCTCGTCGGTACGTTCGGTGTGATGCTTGCATTCGGATTTTCTCTCAATCTGATGACATTGCTGGGTTTGATTTTGGCCATCGGCACCGTGGTGGACGACGCCATCGTTGTAGTGGAGAACGTGGAGCGTATCATGAACGAGGAGCATTTGTCGCCCTACGAGGCCACGAAGAAAGCCATGAGCGGACTGGGCGGCGCTCTGATAGCCATGTCGTTGGTGCTGTGTGCCGTGTTCGTGCCCGTAAGTTTCCTTTCGGGTATTACCGGGCAGCTTTACCGGCAGTTCTCGATTACCATCGCCGTTTCGGTGATTATCTCCACAGTTGTCGCGCTGACGCTCAGTCCGGTGATGTGTTCACTGTTCCTGCGGCCCGAGAGTGCCGGGAAAAAGAACAAGCTTTTCCGCTATATCGACCTTTATCTGGCCAAAGGGAACAAATTCTACGGCCGGACGATCGTACTGGCGTTAGGGCGTTCTCGGCGTATGTTTGCGGCTTTCGGAATCCTGCTTGTCGGTATCTGGGCGATGAACCGGCTGGCTCCCCAGAGTTTTATGTCCCAAGAGGATCAGGGTTACTTTACCGTGGAATTGGAGCTGCCCGAGGGCGCCACGATCGAGCGGACGCGCGAGGTCACGGACCGCGCCGTGCGCTTCCTGAAGAAGGACCCCGACGTCGAGTATGTGCTCAACGTGACGGGGTCGAGCCCCCGTGTGGGGACGAACCAGGCGCGCAGTCAGCTCACCGTCATCCTCAAGCCGTGGGACGAGCGCGAGACGGAGGATATCGGCGAGGTGATGCGGCGCGTGCGCGACGAGCTGTCGCGCTATCCCGAGAGCAGGGTTTACCTCTCGACGCCGCCGGTGATTCCCGGACTGGGGCAGTCGGGCGGTTTCGAGATGGTGCTCGAGGCGCGCGGCAACACGACCTACGGCGAGCTGCAACAGGCGGTCGATACGCTGATGTACTACGCCGGGCGGACGCCCGAGCTGACGGGGCTGTCGTCGTCGATGCAGGGCGACATTCCGCAGCTCTACTTCGACGTGGACCGCGACAAGGCGCAGTTGCTGGGCGTCTCGATGTCGGACGTCTTCTCGACAATGAAGGCCTTCACGGGGTCGATCTACGTCAATGACTTCAACCTGTTCAACCGCATCTACCGCGTCTATATTCAGGCCGAAGCGCCCTACCGGGCCAGCCGCGACAACCTGAACCTGTTCTTCGTGCGCGGCGCCGACGGGGCGATGATCCCCGTCACGGCCCTCGGCACGACCGACTACACGACGGGACCCGGAACCATCAAGCGGTTCAACATGTTCACCTCGGCGACCATCTCCGGCGAGGCGGCCCACGGTTACAGCTCGGGGCAGGCGATGGATGCGCTGGAGCGGATCGTCGCCGAGCATCTTCCGGCGGATATAGGCGTCGAATGGAGCGGCCTTTCCTATCAGGAGAAGCGGGTGAGCGGGCAAACGGGCGTCGTGCTGGCGCTGGCCTTCCTGTTCGTCTTCCTCTTCCTCGCGGCGCAGTACGAGAGCTGGTCGGTTCCCGTGGCCGTGATCCTGTCGCTGCCGGTGGCCGGCATCGGGGCCTATCTGGGCATCTGGATATGCGGACTGGAGAACAACATCTATTTCCAGATCGGACTGGTGATGCTCGTGGGGCTGGTGGCCAAGAACGCCATCCTGATCGTGGAGTTCGCCAAGGAGGAGGTCGAGAAGGGACGCGACATCGTCGAGGCGGCCGTCACGGCGGCGCACCTGCGCTTCCGCCCGATCGTCATGACCTCGCTGGCCTTCATTCTGGGCCTGCTGCCGCTGGTCTTCGCGTCGGGGCCGGGTTCGGCGAGCCGCCAGGGCATCGGAACCGGCGTGTTCTTCGGCATGCTCGTGGCCATCTCCGCCGGCATCGTCTTCGTGCCCTTCTTCTTCGTCTGGATTTACCGTCTTAAAGCCAAACTGAAACGATGAAACGAATCCCGATATACCTTGCCGCCCTTGCGGCGGCCTTCCTTTGCGGCTGTTCGGCGGTCAGGCACTGCAAGTCGCCCGAGCTGAACCTGCCGGAGACCCTCTCCCCGGACCAGACCGATTCGACGACCGTCGCCGATGTCGCGTGGTGGCGGTTCTACGGCGATGCGGCGTTGTGCGACCTGATCGAACGGACGCTCGCCGCCAACAAGGACATGCTGGCGGCCGCCGCGCGCGTCGAGCGGATGCGGCAGCTCTACCGGATCGACAAGGCCAGCCGGCTGCCCGTTTTCTCCGCTTCGGTCTATGCCAACCGCGAGACGAACGATTATTACGAGAAGCCGTTCAGCAACGACCCCGAAATGGGAGCCAAGGCTTCCGTGAGCTGGGAGCTGGACCTGTGGGGCAACCTGCGCTGGGCCAAACGCCGGGGCGGGGCCGAATACCTCGCGTCGGTGGAGGATTGGCGCGCGATGCGCATGACGCTCGTGGCGGAGGTCGCCACGGCCTATTTCGAACTGATGGCGCTCGACAACGAACTGGCGATCGTGCGGCGGACGCTCGAGACGCGGCGCGAGGACGTGCATCAGGCCAAACTGCGGTTCGAAGGGGGCCTCACGGCCGAGACGGTCTATCAGCAGGCGCAGGTGGAGTACGCCACCACGGCGGCGCGCATCCCCGATCTCGAACGGCGGATCCGGATGATGGAGAACAGCATCTCGCTGCTCGCGGGCGGCTATCCCGGAGGGGAGGTGCGGCGGAGCGGGCTGGCGCTGAACATCACCATGCCCGACAGCCTGCCCGTCGGGTTGCCTTCGGGGCTGTTGCAGCGGCGCCCCGACGTGCGTTCTTCGGAGCAGCAGCTCCGGGCCGCGATGGCCGAGGCGGGCATGGCCTATGCCGACCGTTTCCCGCGGCTGACCTTCACGCTGACGGGCGGCGTGGAGAACAGCGAGCTGACGGGCTTTTTCCGTTCGCCCTTCTCTTATGTGGCGGGGGGCGATCGCAGCCCCGGTCTTCGGATTCGGCCGTAAGCAGGCCAAGTACCGTGCCGCGCTGGCGGCCTACGACGAGGCGCGTCTGGCCTACGAGAAGAAGGTGCTGGAGGTTTTCAAGGAGACCGACGACGCCATCGTGACCTACCGGAACGTCCGGCGGACGGCCGAGCTGAACGTCACGCTCCGCGATGCCGCCAGCAAATACGTCAAACTGGCGAATATCCAGTACCGCGGCGGCAATATCAACTACATCGACGTGCTGGACGCCCAGCGGCGTTACCTCGATGCGCAGATCGGGCTGAGCAATGCCGTCCGCGACGAGCACCTGGCCCTCGTGCAGCTTTACAAGGCATTGGGCGGCGGCTGGACGATGCCCGACGGCGGGCGGAAGTGAGCGCGGGCGTGCGCCGGCGAATTTTCCGCCGCGGATCTGCGGGTCCGTGGCGGATTTTTCGTATTTTAGCGTCGTCAATTCCAACTGAAACGTTATGAACATCCGCTTTTTCAGCCTGCTCGCGTTGGCGGGGTGCACGGTCTTCGGCGTCTCCTGCGCCGGGTCCGGAACGCCGGAACGGAGCGGCAACCCCATTTTCGAGGGATGGTATGCCGATCCCGAAGCCGTCGTTTACGACGGAACCTGCTGGGTCTATCCCACGAGCAGCCTTCCCTACGACGAGCAGCTCTCCTTCGACTGCTTCTCCTCCGACGACCTGGTGCACTGGACGAAGCACACCGGCATCCTGAAGCAGGCCGACGTGGCGTGGGCGCGGCGGGCCATGTGGGCGCCGGCCGCCGTCCGCAAGGACGGCCGCTACTACTTCTTCTTCGCGGCCAACGACGTGCACGAAGGCGAGGTCGGCGGTATCGGCGTGGCGGTGAGCGACCGTCCCGAGGGACCCTACCGCGATCTGCTCGGCAAGCCGCTGATCAATGAGATTGTGAACGGCGCGCAGCCCATCGACCAGTTCGTTTACGAACACGGGGGCGAATACTACATGTATTACGGCGGCTGGGGCCACTGCAACGTGGTGCGGCTGAAGGAGGACTTCACGGGAATCCGTCCTTTCGACGACGGGGAGCTCTACAAGGAGATCACCCCCGAACGCTATACCGAGGGGCCGTTCCTGTTCGAACGCAAGGGAAAATACTATTTCATGTGGTCCGAGGGAGCCTGGACGGGCCCCGACTATTCGGTGGCCTACGCCGTGTCGGATTCGCCGCTCGGGCCGTTCGAACGCATCGGAACGATCATGCGGCAGGACCCCGCCGTGGCTACGGGAGCCGGACATCACTCCGTGATCCGCATCCCGGGCACGGACGACTACTATATCGTCTATCACCGTCATCCGCTGGGCGACGGCGAGGGGGCTCACCGGCAGGTGTGCATCGAACGGATGACGTTCGACGCCGAGGGCCGGATCGAACCGGTCCGGCTGACATTCGAAGGAGTGGAGGCCCGCGATTTGTCCCGCAATCTGTAAAGAAGCCCGGCCGGAGGCCGGAACTGCCGGTACAAGAGGCAGTCCGACGAGTTCGGCCTTACGCTTTCACCCCTGTCGGAGCAATCTCCGACAGGGGTGATTTTTGCTTGCGGAGGAGACTTTGTCGGGCATCCCCTTTTTTCGTCGCGCTTTTCGTCGCATGTCCCTTTTTTCGGGTTCCCTCCCGGTTCCTTCGTCCGGCTTCGGGGCCTTTCCGGTTTTCGGTTTTTCCGTTTTTTTTGCTCCGGCCCTTTCCGGAATGTGAATCCTGTCCGCCGCGGGACGGGTTTCCATTCCTTCTTCTTCGGGCACTCCCTAAATGCAAGAAAGAGAGCCTTTTGGACTCTCTTTCTCCTGTGACGCCGACAGGACTCAAACCTGTAACCTTCTGATCCGTAGGCATAATTAGGTGATTTTTGCCGATTTCGGGCGATTTTTATATTGTTTTGTAAATGGTTGTATTTCAGTTGTAAATATAGCTATTTTATTTCGATTTATTTTTGCTGATTTTGATTAAATATGTATATTTGTTTCGAAATTGTTTACCTGAACTCAAATTTATAAACAGATGCACTACTCGAAAGACGGGATAACCGTTGCCCCCGTAATTGATACAAGTCACCCCAAGAAAAACGGCTTATTCCCTGTGCGTATTCGTGTAACCTATCGTCGGAAATTATGCTACTATACCACGGGCAAAGACCTGACCCCGGAGGAGTGGAAGATGCTACCAACGACAAAGGCCCACGCACTCGTAACGGTTCGCAAGGACATCGAAAGCAGCTACCAAATAGTACGGGCGGCCGTTGAGGAACTGGCGGCGTCTGGCGGGTTCTCGCTCGACGCCCTCAACAATCGATTGAAAGGGGCGGCGGCCGATACGGTAAATACGATGTTCCGGGCTAAAATTGAGGAACTTAAAAAGGCCGGGCGCGTTGGCAGTATGTTAGTTTACGATAATGTTCTGAAAGGTTTGGAACGCTTTGCCGGGAAGCGCATCCGCCTTGAGGTGGTCACGGTGTCGTGGCTGAGGCGATATGCCGATTTTTTGCGCAAGGAGGGCAAGACGCAAACAACAATCGCAATACACCAGCGCCACCTGCGGGCAATCCTCAACGAGGCAAAACGGTTAGGGTCGATCAAGGATGCACAATATCCTTTCGGCCTCGGCAAGGATAAATATACAATACAAGCCGGAGAGGGGCGTAAATTGGCCCTTACATTGGAGCAAATAGGGCAGATAGCCAACTATGAGGACGGAACCGAGGCAACGGCCAAATACCGGGATTATTGGCTGTTTCTCTATTTGTGCAACGGAATTAACGTTGCCGATTTCGTAAAGTTGAGGTATCGGGACATTGTGAACGGTGAAATATGCTTCGTCCGGCAAAAGACCGAGCGGACGACCAAGACCCGCAAAGAAATCCGGGTCGTTGTCACGGAGCGGATGCAGGCAATAATTAACCGCTGGGGCAATCCTCCCCGGCTTGATAACTTCATTTTCCCGGTCCTCGACGGACAGGAGGATGCAATGCGGCGGAAGATGAAAACGATGTATTTCACCCGTGCGATCAACAAGCGTATGAAGGAGATAGGCGAACAGCTCGGGATCGGGTCTATTTCGACCTACACGGCCCGGCACTCCTTCGCTACGGTATTAAAGCGGGCCGGGGCGAACATCGCGTATATTTCCGAATCGCTGGGGCATAGCGACCTCAAAACGACGGAGAACTACCTCGCCAGTTTCGAACGTGAGGAGCGAGTAAAGAATGCGGAATTGTTAACTAGATTTTAGGGATATGGGTATAGTATTCGATACTAAAGGCCTGTTTCATGTGGTAATTGAAGCGGATAATCTATACGGAATTCATGCAGCGGCAGTTCGTATGGTACAGACCATTATTAATGCGGACGGCATACATGATATAAGCAAAATGGATTGTAATAGTATATTCAGGTTATTTCAAGTAATAAACAGGTATCCCGAGATTGTGTATAATAATATTAACAAACTGCCGGACAAAATATCGTATTTAAAAGAAATAATTATAAGACCTGCAGCCGCTGTTTTGAATTGTACAACAGATAATTATTCATTAAAAACCGCCGCAAGATTGCTAACGGGTCACTATATATCACAGATGACAAACGCTATTGTTAATGGATTAGGCATACAATTAGATGGTTTATGTACGGGTGAGGTATTCGACTTTTGTTTCAAATACTGCAATAGTAGCGATTTCGAAAGTAAATTTACCCGTTTTCAGATTGGCCTACAAGAGACCGCCGCAGTAAATTCTACCGCACAGAATAAGCATGTTATTTGTGACGATACACAAACCGATGCTATGCAAGCCGATGGCAAACGGGACATTCCGCGGGCGCAATCCATCGCGTTGTTGTATGCTGCATTCGTGAAACTGGGGGTTACTCAGTCGCATTCAAGCAATGATGTTATAAAGTTCATCGAAGCGGTTACGGGCGGAAAATTAACGACTAATCCGGGTAATACCTACTCGAAAAAACATCTTAACGATGAATTACGGGATGATGTACGCCAATTATTGGATGATTTTATATCGGGACAGTCCCCGGAACAGTCCCCGAAGTAGTCCCCATATTCATTTTGTTTCGATGTTACACCCCCTCTACAAGTGCCTACAAGGGCACTTTTTTATTTTGGGGACAGTCCCCGGTGCATTTTGGGGATAGTTTTAAACAGTCCCCGGTTGTTCTTTTTACTCACTTTGCATCGTGAATGTTCACTATCGCCCTCGGCCGGGGTAAGTGTTTAATTTTTAAAACTTCACGACGCAATGGATACTACCGTTATCGTCACAACTCCCGCGGAGCTTCGCGCCATCGTCGCCGACGAGGTTTCCGCGATTCTTCCGAAACTCGCCGACTTCCGGCGCAAGAACGAGCCCGTCGAAACCGACGGAATGAACGTCGAAGATGCCGCCCGGTTCCTGACCGAGCAAGGCATACCCACCACGCGAGCGACGCTTTACAATCTCGTTTACAAAAATACGATTCCTTACAAAAAGTTCGGCCGCCGCACGGTGTTTTCCCGGCGGGAGCTGCTCGCCTGGATTGAATCGCGCACTATCACACACGAGGACCGCCACACGACCGCTGCCTCGCGTATCGCCAAAAGTGCCAACCGTAAATAATCCGGAAGACTATGAACGTAAATAATAATGCCGCCCCCGCCACGTACAGCGGGAACGGCAACGAGAACCGCAGCAAAGATAACAATTTTCCGGCAAAATTATCCTTTCATCAAAAGCGGGTGTACGACCTTTTATCGAACGGCGGGCAATACTCCGCCGCGGATATTTCGACCGCATTACGCATGTCTGATCCCCGATCGGTGATCCGCGATCTGCGGGTAAAGGGCGTGAATATAGCCGATGAGTGGTTCAAATCTGAGCACGGCGGACGGTTCAAACGGTATTTTATTCACGGAGGCAACGCAGGAAAGGAGGTACGCAATGAGTAGGCGGGACGGTTCGGAAAAAACAAATTTCCTATACTACACGGATTGGGCGGAACAACTATTGACGTTCCCGGATGACCTGCGGCTGAAGATAGACGACGCGGTTAAGCGCTACGTACTATACGGCGAAGAACCGACAGACCGGGCGGTGATATACTCGATGTTCGGCCTTATGCGTGCGCAAATAGATCGTGACAGGGCCAAGTATCGGAATACCTGCCAAAAGAACGCCGAAAATGCGCGCATCCGCTGGGGATGCGACCGCATGCAATCGAATGCGACCGCATACGACCGGATGCGAGCGAATGCGGTGGATGCCGATAATGATAATGATAATGATAATGATGATGATAATGATAAAATAAAGAAACTCCCTATCGGGAGTAAAGAAAGCGCGGGCAAGCCGCGCCGAGGGACTACCAAACGCACGGCGTTTGTCGTCCCCGCGCTCGAAATAGTCAAAGATTATTTTTCGAAGATTCACGGAACGGATACGGATGCGGAAAGTTTCTACGACCATTTCGAGGCGAACGGCTGGCAAGTGTCCGGTAAATCCCCGATGAAGAACTGGCAAGCCGCCGCGCGGAATTGGATACGCCGTAAATCCGAATTTAACAAACCCGTAAACACCCCAAGCCATGAAACACGAAAAACAAATTTCCTGTAACCGTCCCGACGATTTAACGCTCCCGGAATCTCCCGAGCTTGAAGCGGCCGTTTTGGGCGCTTTGATCCTCGAACCGGAATACTTGCCCGACGTGGCGGAGATCGTCGAAATTTCGGCATTCCTCACCTCAAAGAACGGCAAAATCTACGGCGTGATGCTCTCGATGCTTGCGGAAGACGTCAAAATCGACCTCTACACGCTTACGCAGCGTTGTAAAACCGTTGAGGGGTTAGGCAACCCGGCGGCCTACCTGGCAAAGCTTACGCAGGCCATCGGCTCGGGGGCGAATGTCCTCGACCACGCCCGGCAGCTCAAAGACACGGAGACCCGCCGCCGGTTGTGCCTATTCGGCCATGAACTCGCAGCGCGGGCGGCCTCCGATCCCTCGGGCGTTTTGGATTGGGCGACAACAGAAATAACCGCCATAGCCGCCGCAACGGTCCACGCCGACGATATTACACCGCTTTCGGAGGTCGTGCAGGCAGCTCTCGACAACCTCGAACGGCGACAAAAGGCCGTGCAGTCCGGAGAATGCGTAGGGTTTTCGACAGGCTTGCGGCGTCTCGACGCTTTGACGGGCGGCTGGAGGGGTGGCCAGCTTATCGTGCTGGCTGGCCGGCCCGGTATGGGCAAATCGGCCGTAATGCTCCATTTAGCCAGCGCCGCTGCTGCCGCAGGGGTTCATGTGTGCGTCTTTTCGCTGGAGATGTCCGACGAGCAGTTGGCCGGCCGTATGTTGGTCGGCGGCTCGGGGGTTGATGCGGGGGCATTCCGCACGGGTAACGTGAAGGCCGCCGAATGGGGCAAACTCGAACAGGCCGGCGCGGACCTTTCGGCGATGCCGATTTACCTCAACGACCGGGCGCACCTTTCGATGAACTCGATCCGTTCGCAATGCAAGGCGATGCACCGCCGGGGACGGTGCGGGATGGTTGTTATCGACTACCTCCAACTCGTCGATGCCGCAATGCGCAACCCGAACACCACCCGCGAGCGTGAGATCGCCGCCGCCAGCCGGGCCGCGAAGCTGCTCGCAAAGGAACTCGCCGTGCCGGTTATCCTGCTGTCGCAACTCTCCCGCAAAGTTGAGGAGCGGGCCGACAAAACACCGCAGTTGTCCGACCTCCGGGAATCGGGAGCCATCGAGCAGGACGCCGATATGGTGATTTTTATCGACCGTCCGGCGGTGTATGGTATCGAAACCATCGAGGCGGGAAAATACGGGGCTATTTCTTCCGAGGGTGTCGGGGTGCTCCACATCGCCAAGAACCGCGAGGGCGCGACAGGTGCGATTTGCTTCCGGCATAACGAGAGCCTGACCCGCATAACCGACTACGACGGTCCGGTATCGGATGCCACCGGAGAGAACGAGCCGTTTTGACGAAATACGCGATTTGAGCGCATGAAAACACCCCGGGTGGAATAAGTACCCACAACACGAAAGATAATCGAAAAAATAAAGAGGTTATATGAAAAAACAGCTATTGTGCCCGCCTTTGCGGAATGAGTTTACGAAGTTCGGCGATAAATTCGTGAAAATCGCCCACAACGAGGCTAACGGGATGTATTGTTACAAGCGTACCACCTCCGAAGGACTGACTTATTACGAGGTGTTCAAAGCACCCAAAGAAACCCGAGGCACAGGGGAACCCTACGAACGCTATCCGAGTTCCTCGGAGTTCGGCTTCGGCTCGGCCCTTTGCATCCGCGGAGGAGAGAGGCACACAGCCGACAAAATCGCCTTCTATATGGCGAATGGATTTGAGGCCGGCAGATACCGTGCATGACAACCGCCCCAGCGAAAACAACCCAGATTCAACCGAATTAAACACAAAAGACAACGCAAATCTAAATCTAAAGTAGATTAAAATAGAAACACTATGTCACGACCGAAAGGAACCCCCAAGACCGGCGGACGGAAAGCCGGAACCCCGAATAAGGTAACGCAGGATGCCCGGGAATGGCTTACCCAGCTTGTAGAAGGAAACCGGGAACAGATCGAACGGGATTTGCAATCGCTCGATCCGAAAGACCGGCTGCAGGTGCTTGAAAAATTCATGCAGTACACGATCCCGAAACTTCAGGCCGTCGAAGCAACCGTACATGACGACGGGCCGGTTTACGATTATAGCAAACTGACCGACGATGAGCTTTTGACACTTTACAGACTGTTGCCCAAAGTGCAGAGCGACAGCGGACTTAACGAACTTTATTCTACCAGTAGCACAGTATTAAAATGAAACAGGAACGATTAAAAGAATTATTGCAGGTGGCCGAGACCGAAGGAATCGCCGCCGCCCTGAAAATCGCCCGGGAAACCGGCGACGTAGAGATCAACCCGGTAGAAGTATCCGAAGCGATGCAGGCCCGGATCGAATCCCGTAAAATTCGGGAAACTTACTGTAAAAATGCAATTAAAGGATTGAAATGACCATGACAACGAAAGAGGCGAAAATTTATATCGGGAACCGGATTTTAGCGCACGATAAAAGCGAATTTCTGCGTGCGTTCGATGATCTTGCCCGACAGGTGACGACCGACAGGTTGGCCGAGCTGGGCGAGAATTTGACGACAGAGACATTCCGGGGCGTCATACGTGGAGGGCAAGCGATCCGAGCCCGGATGGAGGACCGCATGAAAAACTCTGTCAAAGCCCTGTTTTTCCCGGCGGAAAAGCGGAAAAAGCAGGAGTTATTCGACATTCTGTCCGAGCAATTAGCCGTGTTATGCCGGGAGGCCGAACGCACGTTGCTATTTTATCGGAATATTCCTGCCGATGTTTATATCGTTCGGGAAGATGGCACGGTCGGATACGATGAAACCATCATCGACCGATATTTCGAGGAGCAGGAAAAAATCTACATTTCGGACCCGCAGCAGATCGAGGTTTACGGCTGGGCGACACAAATACGGGATGCTGTCGAAAAATTGTCCGAATTGCTTCCTAAATACGGATTGCACGTGTCGGATGTTATTCAATACGACCGGTTTTCGGAAAAGGTAAAAATATTACCGGAAAGGATTTGCGAAGCCTGGGACGGAGGGCGGTTTGTCCCTGATGCCGAGTAACGAAAAGAGCAAGGCGGACTATACATCCGCTTTGCTCTAAAATTATCGGGAAAGCAGCCCCCGATGCTTTGATTCTCGACAAGTCAAAGATAATAAAATCGGGGATATGTACGAACGGACAACCAAACGGAGGGGAGGGGCAAGGGACGACAGTACGCTGAATATCGGCCTCAACCGCCGGGAACTGGACGAGCTGCTGGAGCGGATCCGGCGTAAATTGGAATCATACAGACGGGAACCGATATACAGTACCCATGACCTCCGAAATATAAATGACAACCGGCTGCCTCAACCGAGGTAGCCGGTTTCACATACGCCGAGTTTACGTGTGGAATGGTGGGGTTATTTCAAATGACAATCAAAACGGCCGAATCGACACCGGCTTCGAAACCTTTCCTTTTGCGATTTTACGGCTTTTTTCCGTGCGGCCTATACTTCCTATGCCCGAGAGGTGAAATGCGGCCAAATACAAACCCTATTTGAAATACGGGCATTTATCATCGAAGGGTGCAGCGGGTTATTTTTTGCCGTCGGTGCGTTTGAACCCTATCGGCTGGCCGACCTTGCGGGCCTGCGGAATCTTGACCGACAGCGCTCCGATAGCCTGGTAAATATTGTCGAGCTCCTGGCGCATATCCTCCGACAGATCGCTGACCGCTTCGGCGTTGTCCTTGCCTGTCTGCTCCAGCAATGCCAACCGAGCCCGTATTTCGGACAATTCCGCCGTTACGGTCGTTGTAGTCATGATGTAATTGCGCATTGCCACGAAAGCCCGCATAATGGCTATATTGGCATTTATGGCGATGTCGCTACTTAACAGACCGGACAGCATAGCGACGCCTTGTTCTGTAAAGGCATACGGCATTTTACGGACACCGCCCCAACTTGATGTCACAATTTGTGATTTCAAGTTTGCAAACTCCTGATGTGTAAGTTGAAACATAAAGTCGGGCGGGAACCGTTTTATATTTCGTTTTACGGCCTGGTTCAATGCGCCCGTTGTAACCTGATACAACTCGGCCAAATCCCGGTCCAGCATCACCCGCTGACCCCGTATCTCGTAAATCTTATTTTGGATGGGTTGCAGTTCCATGGTTTTCTGTCTATATACCTTGGGTTGCAGGTTGTATCCCCTATATAGGGATGCAACCTTGCAACCCCGGATAGAAATATATGTAATGCGCCGGCGTCTCCGTTACTATTCTCCTTTCTCCACTTTGATAAGTTTGCCGCAATACGGGCACGTGATAGTGTTCGTCGGCTGAAGGGCGAAAAGCTCCGGAACCGGCACATCCAAGGCGGCGGCGATTTTTCGCAACGTCGTGATAGTAGTATTTCCGTTTATTGCCTTCGATAATCCTACCCGGGAAATGCCGATTTTTTCAGCTAATTCCGTTTGCGTCATCCCCTTACTTTTGAGGATTTCGGCTATTCTAAATTCATTATCCATAGTGTAAACATATTGTTATGTGGTGCAAATATATAAATTATACTTAATGTATGCAAATTGTCATATAATGATTAAAAAAAGTTGTCAAAATATTTGCACGTATGAATAATTATTGTTTACTTTGCATCATCAAAAGATAACAACAAGTTTACAACCATGAAAGCAACGAGCAAATACAACCTGTCTAAAATCTTCCGCAATGCCTGGTATATGTTCAAAGCGAAGATGTGCAAGACCTTCGCCGCAGCACTTCGCAAGGCGTGGCGCAGCGAGAAGCTGGCGATGTTGGCCGCGAAGATCGAGGGCCGCAACCTCGCCGAGGAAGATGCGCAGGCCAAGACGACGACTTATAACCCCGAGTTGCTGACGATTCCGGCTGACTACTACGGCGAATATGGCCGCTACTACGGTGATTGAAATAGCGAGATTCTCGCAAAACCTCGAAATAATTATGAATAATGACATGATCCAATCGGCCGACAGGCTGGCCGCCCTGCTCGATGAACAGCGGGCATGTATCGAACGAATTATCGCAATACTCGACAAAAAAGCCGCTGGGGGAAATTTTTCCCTCAGTGAATACAAGGACAGCACAGGCCGTTCGCTACCAATGTACCAGCTCTCCAAAACTGAATGCCTGTATGTGGCGACGAAATTCAACGATGAAGCCCGCGCTCGGCTGGCGGTCGTTCAAAGTGGAGAATTTAGTAACGGTGTATTAAACGGGAAATATGATAAACGGAATACTATACGAGCTGTCGCAAATATTGTGTGAGGCCGTTGCTATTGGCTGGGGTATTCGTTACGGCTTATGGCTATACGATAATCGTCATAAAAAATAAGATTTCATAGTATTAAAATTCAATAATTACATAATTATGAATCTTGCAGAAAAACGTGTGCATATCGAGAAAATGATAAACGATGCAAATAGGCGCATATCTGAATTAGAAGGCAGTAAATGTCGGTTTTTAAGAAAAAGGACGACATCCGGCGAAGTAGAAAAAGAAAGGGAGCGCCTTATTACGATTAAAAAACGATTAGATAAAAGTTTATTGCATTATAAGGCTAAACAAACTATCGGTGAAGCCATAAAAGGCCTTATATACCGCACACTCGATGTTAGGATTGATTGGGTACACTCCGCTTGTGAACGATGCGGAATAGACGAAGACGAAGAATATTTACCGGACAAATTCCGCAAACATATAATTGTAGCGGCTATCTATGCGATAAATAGAGAATATCCTATTGAATATCAATCGCCTTATGAAATGGGGAGTATTTATGGTCTGATATATCGAGAGCAAATAGAGCGGGCTATTGAGGAACTGAAACTTTTACTTTTTTTGCCGTAATTTACCCCTCCCCATAGACGAATAAACCGCCCCGGCCCTTGCGGTTTCAAGAAAAAGGGCTATATTTGCACTATCCTAAAAATACAAGTTATGTTATTTACATATTCACAGTTTGCCGTCGGTGGTGGGGGTATCGGAAACGACCCCGCGCTCTACTTGTATAGCGTAGGACACCTTACGACGGCTTTTTTATATCCTACAAATACAAGTTATGCCAACCACGAAAAAGGGCACGCCCGTGCCCGCCTCCGTCGCATCTGACGGAACCTTTCGCCCCAAAATGGGCGATATTCAAACCCTCCCGATTAGCGACGACACCCGTAAATGGCTGTCTGTACTCGACAATGCGAAATCGTTGCGCGCGGCATTTATCGAAACGGAGGAATCCGACCCGCGAGGTATCCGCGACTGTCGTAATGAAGTGTTAGACCCTCTTGACGTGATAATTTCCACGTTGGAGGATCATTACCTGCACTATTCTTTACTATGTGATTTAGACAGAATTGTAACCCCTCAAACAGCTAACGATCATGATGAAGAATAAAACCGTAGGCAACCTTGCCAATATCCAGATTTACCGCGACGAGATTCACACAGCGAAGGGGCAAGCGCCCGAAATTACTTATTTCCTCGGTTGGGGAAAAGATGATGTACTGCATGGCGATCCCCTTACTTTCGAGGAGTTGAAAGCCCTTCACGCCCTTATGGGGCGTGTAATCGAACAGAATACAACAACCAAATAACAACTACGACGATGACAGCTATAAAACTGATGAAAACGAACGATTACCGTTTGGACGGCGACACCGAAACGTGGTCCCTCTCTTTGGGAGGCAATGATTTTGTCAATATAGCCGAGCCGGACCTCATCCGCTTGCGGGACGTGATAAATGAAGTATTGTCCACCTTCAAAACCAAACAACAATGACAGCGAACAAATCCAAATGTCGATGCTCGGTTTCGGCGAAGATAATGTATGCGAAACAAAGCGGATTTAGCCCTATGGGCACGCTGAATCCTCGTCCGTTTACGTGGCGGCTACTGTGCGACGTCCGCCCCGGTATGGACTGCCACGCTTACCGGGTCGAAATGAGCGTGACTGACGGCGTGACCTGTCGTCCTCTTGTTTCGCAAATTTACTCCGCCTCCAATCCCTGGGCAGCACTCGGAATGGCTGTTGCCGATTGTATGCGATTGCACCCGTTCGAGCAGATCGACGTTGAAAGTAACCGGGTGTGCGAATGATAAACAACAACTTTATTTAACGAATGTAAACATCTGTAAATATGAAAGAATTAACAGAAAAACAAGTAGGCCAATTATACAAAATCGCAGCAAATACCCAGCAGGGGATCGGCCTCGACGAAGTTGCCTTCGTTACGCTGATGCGCATTTGCCGGGACTATGTGGATCACAGGCGCTATCCGGGCGTGATCGACCGGGACAAATGGTTTGCGGACCGGTTGAAAAAATTTCGGATTCGGTTTTTTGAGAAGATATAGGTCATGATCTACGAACTACTTTGCGACGGCTATCGGCTGGGGTTATTCCCCACCGAGGCCGAGGCCGTCCGCCGGGCGGACTATCTGCCGAAAGGGTGCTATACCCTCCGGGAATGGGAGAAGGACGGCGAATTTTCGACGTTCGACCCCTCGGTGAATAAATCCTACGACTTCACGAATTACGACCGGGAAAACAATGCCGAGGCGGATATTAACGCGCTGGCGGACTTGATCCGGGAATATGTCGCCGCCAACTGCGACGGAGCGGATGAAGGATTAGAGGTTACACACGCGGGTTATATGGCCTTTGTCGAGTACAGGACCAAACCCGGCGGTGGTTCCGTTACCGTGGCCGACGTATGGGACAAAGACGGGAACGAATGCCCCGACATTGCCGAGGCGTTACAAGTATTAATCGACTGACAAACGACTAATAAATCCTACGACTTCAACAACTGACACTATGAAAAAGCAAGTATATGTATCGAAGCGCAGCGACCTGTCGCTGATCGGATCGGCTTTCGAGGCCGCGGGTTTCCGCTGCGTCCGCATCCGAACCGAATGCGAAGCAGAGCACCGAACCAAAGGCGGCGATCCCCGCCGACACGGGATGCTGATTCTCGACGGCGACCGCGTGATTCTCGAAATCGTGCGAGCGAAAAAGACAAAGTAAAAAAGAATTGCAGACCTTCCCCAAGCCCACAACAATGTAGAAAAAGGGGTATCCGGAATGGATACCCCTTTTTGTCGAAATACGGATACTTCCCGTTAAATAATGGCGGACAATACCGACGGGCGGAAATTTCCGCCCGCCAAATGTTGTGATGTTGATGACCTCAACCAAATAAGAATCGGCAAAGTTGTTTCGAAATTGTTTACCGTGCCTAAAATGAAAAAACCACCTACATCGCTGTAAGTGGTTGATTTTGAGTGTGACGCCGACAGGACTCAAACCTGTAACCTTCTGATCCGTAGTCAGATGCTCTATTCAATTAAGCTACGGCGCCGAATTGCGAGTGCAAATATACGGCGGAAATCCGAAACTCGCAAATAATTTCGGGAAAAAATTGCCGAATTTCTGTCTCCGTAGTGCAATGCGTTGATTGCTATTGCATTGCGGTGCGGATTATTTGATCTCCCGGTCGGGGTGTTTTTTCAGAAACTGTTCCCAGCTTTGCGATCCGCCCTTCGAGGCGGCCTTTTTGCCTCCGCCGAGGCCCTTGACGCGGTCGTTTCCCAGCAGGGCGTTCATCGGGCCGGAGGTCGTGAAGTAGTGGCACAGGGCCACGGCCATTCCGTCCGTGGCGTCGAGCCGCTTCGGCGGCCGTTCGACGGCCAGCGTGCGGCAGACGATGGCGGCGACCTGCTCCTGGCGGCCGAGCCGCGTCCGGTGATGGATTGTTTGATGCGCATGGGGGGCGTATTCGAATACGTCGAGGCCGCGGCTCAGCGCGGCGGCCATCGCCACGCCCTGCGCCCGCCCGAGCTTGAGCATCGACTGCACGTTCTCGCCGAAGAAGGGCGATTCGAGCGCCACCTCCTGCGGACGGTAGGTATCGACCAGCGCGCCGACGCGTTCGAAGATGTAGCGCAGCTTGGCGTAGGGATCCGCGATCCGGTGCAGGTCGATGTCGCCCAGCACGACCGGACGCAGCGTGCGCCCTTCGATCTCCAGCACGCCGTAACCCATGTAGTTCGTGCCGGGGTCGATGCCCATGATGCGGTAGGATGTCTTGTCAGCCAACGGCGTGCGCGGTTTGCGGTGAAACGGATTCGGAAAAGCGCCCCTCCGGACGGCGAACCGGAACCGGAGGGGCGCAGGGTCGGGCGGAACGGGCTATTTCAGCAGCTCCCCGATCTTCTCGTAGAGCGCCTCGCCGCGCAGGTTCTTGGCGACGATCCTGCCCTCGCGGTCGATCAGCAGGTTCGTGGGAATGGCCTGTACGGCGTAATCCTTGGCCGCCTGGTTGTCGAATCCGCCGAGCGTGCTCACGTGGATCCAGTCCATGCCGTTGTCTTTCACGGCGGCGAGCCACTTGTCGCGGTTGTTGTCGAACGACACGCCGTAGATCTCGAATCCCTTATCGTGGAACTCCCCGTAGGTCTTCTTCAGGTGGGGAACCTCGCCCATGCAGGGACCGCACCACGAAGCCCAGAAGTCGAGCAGGACGTATTTCGTCGCCGGGTTCTCTACGACGGATTTGAGCGACACCTCCTTGCCGTCGGCGTCGGGCTGTACGACGTCGATATAGGGCTGTCCCACGTCGGTCTTGAGCTTCTGCTCGGCGTTCTCCCTGATTTTGGTCATTTCCCCGGTCTGCTGCAACTCCGCAGGGAAGAGGGCGATCTCGTCCAGAATCTCCTGGCCCGAAAGTCCGTAGGCCTGCTGCGAGAGCATCACCACGCCGAAATAGTTGTTGCGGTTCTGCTCGAGGGTCTGGCTGCCCAGCTCCTCGTACTCCTCCTCGATGGCCTCGCGGCGCTCGTCGGTGGTCTCCGGATCGCGGAATTCGCGGATCAGCTCGCTGCCGGCGGTCATGTAGGCCGTGTTGGCGTCGTTCGATACGGTGCCTGTCGCGAACAGGGCGTTCTGCTCCTGCTCGCTGCGGGCCACCGTGATCGTGCCCGGTTCGAGGATCAGCATGACGCCGAACGTTCCGCGCATGTCGCGGGCGTCGGTCAGGATGGCGCTCGCGGGGGCTTCGGCCACGCCTTCGATGCGGAATGCGCCGTTCTCTACCTTGGCCGAGTCGAGCAGCTGCTGCTGCCGGTCGAACAGATAGACCGTCTCGTTGATGCCTTCGAGATTGCCCTCGACGACATACCGGTTTTCATTATTGCCGCAGCTGCACAGCACGGCGGCGGCCGCTGCGAGTGTCAGGATCTTTTTCATGGTCGTCAGTTATTTTTTAAGTTCCGTAATCTCTTTCTCCAGGACCAGGACCCGTTTGTCCAGCTCGGGAAGCCGTTTGAAGACATTGGCCGCGCGGTGGTACTGCATGCCGGGCAGCGCCGGGTAGCCGAAGCGGATCTCCCCGTCGGGCACGTCCTTGTCCAGACCGCTCTTCGAGCCGATCTTCACGCGGTCGCCGATCGTCACGTGGTCGGCGATGCCCACCTGCCCCGCGAGGAAGCAGTTGGCCCCGACCTTCGAAGTCCCCGCGATGCCGGTCTGCGCCGACGAAACGGTGTTCTCGCCGATCTGCACGTTGTGTCCTATCTGGATCAGGTTATCAAGTTTCACGCCACGGCGGATGACGGTCGAGTCGGTTTTGGCGCGGTCGATGCAGGTGTTGGCGCCGATCTCCACGTCGTCTTCGATCACCACGTTGCCCAGTTGGGGAATCTTGTCGAATCCCCCCTCGGCGTTGGGAAGGAATCCGAAGCCGTCGGCGCCGATCACCGCGCCGGCGTGGAGGATGCAGCGGCTGCCGATCGTGCAGCCTTCATAGACCTTGACCCCTGGGTAGAGAATCGTGCCGTCGCCCACCGTCGTGCCCTGCCCGAGGTAAACCTGCGGGTAGATCTGGCATCCCCTGCCGATCCGCACGCCCGCTTCGACGACGGCGAAATCGCCGATGTAGCACTCCTCGCCCACGACGGCCCCTTCGGCCACCGAGGCGCGGGGGCTGATCCCCGTGCGGCGGGGCTTCGCGGCGTTGTACATTTCGAGCAGACGGAGCACGCAGGCTCCGGCGTCGGCCACCCTGACGAGCGTGGCGGCGACCGGGCGCGAAGGCGTGAACGAACTGTCCACGAGTACGATCGACGCTCCGGTGGTATAGACGAAGGGTTCGTATTTGGGATTGGTCAGATAGGTCAGCGATCCGGCCTTCCCCTCCTCGATCGAGGAGACGGTGTGCACTTTGGCGTTTTTGTCGCCGATGACTTCGCCGCCCAGAAACCCGGCGATCATTTCGGCTGTGAATTCCATCATAGGCTTATTGCAAGTAGTTGTTTATGTCGATTCCTTCGGGCATGAACTCCTCCACCGTGCGTCCGAACGAGAGCACCTCGCGGACCGTCGAGGAGGAGATGTCCGCCACGGGCGAAGGGGTGAAGAGCATCACGGTCGTGATCTCGGGGTAGATGCGGTGGTTCGTGGCCTCCATCGTGCGTTCGTATTCGAAGTCGGTGGTGTTCCTCACGCCGCGGATGATGGCGCAGGCGCCCATCTGCTCGGCGAACTCGCCCGTCAGCCCCGTGTAAACCCGGGCCTCGACGCGCGGATTGCGGGCGTAGATGTCGTCGATGAGCCGCTTGCGGTTTCCGACGGTCAGCAACCCCTGCTTGGCCGTGTTGTTGCCGATGCCGATCACCACGCGGTCGAACAGGTTGAGCGCCTCCTCGACCAGCGCGGCGTGGCCGCGCGTGAAAGGGTCGAACGACCCCGGAAAGATTGCAGTCCGTTCCATACCGGACAAAGATACGCAACAAAGTGAAAAGGGCAAGGGTTCAGGCGGATTTTTTATTCGGCGGGGTGTGTCCTGCGGCTGCGTGCGGGTCAGCGCTCGATGCGGACGTACTCCGTGTAGACGATCCGCGTGTGGGGGTTCGACGAGACGATCTGCTGCCGGAGGGCTTTCGTGCCCCAGCGGATGAAGAGGAACCGGCGCGGGACGCGGTGCACGACCTGGCGCAGGGTATCGACGCTGCGGATGCGGCATTCGACCGAGTCGCGGCCTATCGACCCTTCGACCGTGACCCACGGATCGCGCCAGCGGAACCGCCGCAGGGTGTCCCATGCGGGGGCCGCCGCCCGGCGGGGAACGAGCGTGTCGCGCAGCGGCGCGCGGAGTACGACGGCGGTCTGCGTCGAGCTCTTCGCCGCGGCTTCGACCCGGCGCAGCCTGATTCCCAGTTGCCGGATGCGGGCGGCGTCGGCCGCGCGCAGCTCCTCGAACTCGGCGCAGCGGAGGCGGAGCGCCTGCACCGAGGCGGCCTCCTCGCCCAGCCGTGTGCGGTAGCGTTCGACTTCGGAGGCGAGGGCGGTCTGGTTGTCGGCCAGACGCCGGCTTTCCCCGCGGGCGTGGCGGCAGGAGCGGCAGGCGCAGACGAGCAGCGCCGTCGTCAGGACGGCGTAGCAGAGAAGGAATTTTTTCATGATTGAAGCGTTTTTACGACCCTGCTGCCGGGACGGTTTTCCGCACGGCGCAGGGTCCGGTTCGACGCTCCGAAGATAGGGCGGCGGAGGGCGTTCGGGTTTCTATTTTTTCGGAAACAGCCCCTCCAGCGCCTCCGCGACGCGTTCGGCGACGAGTGTCATGAGCGGCTGCCCGTCGCAGCGTGAAAGGGCCGTGATGCCCCGGTGGTCGGCGTAGAACAGCTCTTCGGCCCGGGGCAGCTCGCGGCGTCGGAGCGGCTCCTCGCGGAGCGTCAGTCCGGCCGCCCGGACCGCTTCGCGCGCCAGGCATCCCTCGACGCTCGCGGGCGCGGGGGCGGTGTACACCGTGTGTCCGCGCACGGCGAACAATGGGGCGCCGTCGGCCGTGAGCAGCCGCTCCTCCGCGTCGCAACGCACGGCCGCCGCCGCGCCGCGGAGGGCGGCGAGCCGTGCGGCCAGCAGTTCCGCGGCCTCCCGGGCCGAGGTGGGGGCTTCGGGGCAGAGCGGGTCGTAGCGGAGCGTGACGGCCGCGGGCGAGAGGCTCCGCAGGGCGTATCCGTCGTAAAGGGAGATGCCGGCCGCGAGCAGCCGTTCGCCGCCTTCGGGCGTCAGCTCGAGGCGTACGAAACCCGAGACGCCTGCCGGGTAGCGTTCCGCTGCGGCGAGGGCTTCGATGCGGGCTGCGAGCCGTGCCGGATCGGGTGCATAGGAACGTCCGAACAGGGCGCGCGACGCTGCGTCGAGCAGTGCCGCATGCGCTGCGACGTTCCGCGCGCGCCCGCGGGCGACGTGCACGGTCTGGTATAGGCAGAGCTCCGTCAAGCGAAGAAGATTTTCAGCAGCAGTTCGCGCAGCAGTTCCCCGTCCGGCGCGCCGCCGGCGTTGAGCCCCTTGCTCTTGGCGTCGTATTCGCGCAGCAGCCCGAGGATGCCGAAGACTTTGCGGTTGTCCCACGCCGCGGCGTTCTGCTTGATTTCGGCGAGGACGAACGTGTTGTTCTTGCGCAGGATGCGCATCAGTTCCTGATCGGGCGGGAAGGGCTTGCCCTTGTGGCGTGCGAGCCACCGCAGATAGTTCACCACGAACAGGTCGCGGAACTGCCCGAACAGCGCCATGACGGTCAGCAGCAGCGGGTTGTCCTTGGGGTTGCGGGCGAAGTGGTCGGCGATCATCAGCGCGCGGCCCATGTCCCGCGTGAGGACGGCCTTGCACAGCTCGAAGTTGTTGAAATCCTTCGAGATGCCGATGTTGGCCTCGATATCCGCATCGGTGATGCGCTTCGTTCCCTCGGGCAGCGAGACGGTGAGCTTGCACAGCTCGTTCGAGATCTTGGCGATGTCGGTCCCCAGGTGGTCGGTGAGCATCGACAGCGCCTTCTGGTCGATCGTCAGCCCCCGCCCCTTGACGAACTGCTGCAACCACGAGGCGATCTCGTAGTCGCGCGGCCGCACCGATTCGAACACCGCGCCGTTCGCGGCGCACCCTTTGTAGAAGGCCGAACGCTTGTCGGCGTTCTTCTCCTTGTGGCAGACGACGAGAATGGTCGTGGGCGAGGGCTTCTGCGTGTAGTACGAAAGTTTCTCGATGCCCCGCAACTGTTGCGCCTCCTTGACGATCACCACCTGGTACTGTCCCATCATGGGCATCTGCCGGCAGAGGTTCACCACCTGTCCGGCGTCGGTGTCGCGGCCATAGACGGTGATCTGGTTGAAGGCCCGCGACGCCTCGTCGAGGACGGTCGTGGCGAGCCGTTCGGCCAGCGCGTCGATGAAGTAGCCCTCCTCGCCCATGAACAGGTAAACGGGAGCGAACCTCCGGGCCGCGATCTCTGCGGCGAGCTGTTCGTACCGGGCGACCGAGTTGCGGAATTTGAGTGCGCTTTTTGCCATGTTTTCAGAGAATCTCTTTGGTGATCCGCAGCACGTTCTCCGTGCCGCGCGTCAGGCGGTAGCGGTCGTCGATGCGGCGGCCGACGAGCCATGCGATCTCGTCGCCGGAGAGCAGCACGAACTGCCGCTGCTTCTCGGGCATCGACACCTTGGCGTCCACCAGGAAGTCGCTGACCTTCTTGCTGCCGGTCATGCCGAAGGGGATGAACCGGTCGCCCTCGCGCCAGCGGCGCAGCGTGAGCGGATAGCGCAGCCTGTCGGCATCGAGCAGCGCGACGTTCGGAGGGGTGTCGAACGTCCTGACCTCGTCAACGGAGAGGTATTCGTAGTAGAGCGCCGAGTTGCCGCAGTAGCTGCGCAGGGCGCCCTGGCGGACGGTCGTCAGGCAGTCGTCGTCCGGGGCGATCGGAGCCACGCGGATCGCTCCGCGGTCGATCGTGGCCACGCGGTCGCGGGCGTAGAAGCGCTTTCCCGTGGCGTTCTGCTCCAGGGCGCGGCACAGCGCATCGACCGTGTCGCCCTTGAAGCCGTAGGCCGAGCTGAGCAGCTCGTAGATGACGAACTCGCGCGGGAAGGCCGGGTCGATGCGCTCGGGACGGATCGTGTCGATTCCGTCGCGGCTCTCGACGGCCTCTTCGCGGATGCGTTCGATGCCGTGGTTGATGAACAACTGCGCGTCGGTGAGCCGCGCGAGGTTGCGGCGCATCAGGAGGGTGAATTTGGGGTTGATCTCCCGGATGCGGGGAATCAGCCCCAGCCGGATCTTGTTGCGCAGGTATTTGGTCGAGCGGTTCGACGAATCCTCCCGGAAGGGGATGCGCTGCTGGACGGCGTATTCGAGAATCTCCTTGCGCGAGGCGAACATGAGCGGACGGACGACCTTGCCGATCTGGGCCGAAATGCCCGTCAGCCCGCGCAGCCCCGTGCCGCGCAGCAGGTTGATGAAGAATGTCTCGATCGAGTCGTCGGCATGGTGGGCGATCGCCACGGCCGTATAGCCGTGTTCGCGGCTCAGACGGTCGAACCACGCGTAGCGCAGCCGCCGGGCCGCCATCTCCATCGACTCGCCCGTGCGCTCCATCTCCGCGGCCGTCTCGAACCGTTTGTTGTAGAACGGCACGCCGTATTTGGCGGCCTCCTCTTCGACTAACACCTCGTCCTCGTCGCTCTCGGCGCCCCGCAGCTGGAAGTTGCAGTGCGCCACACCCACGGAGTATCCGCAGCGGGTGAACAGCGACAGCATGACCATCGAGTCCACGCCGCCCGAGACGGTCAGCAGGATGCGGTCGTCGTGCGAGACGAGGCGGTTCTCGTCGATATAGCGTTGAAAGGCTTCCGGCAGATTCATCGTTCCGACATGTTTTCGTTTCGTTCCCTTTCCGGCGGGGCGGGCCCGGCTGCGGCGGGGGTGTTCAGAGGATATTGACTTCGGTCGAGATCTCCACGCCGAACCGTTCGGCGACCGACCGCTGGATCCGCCGGGCGAAGGCGATCACTTCGGCGCCCGTCGCGCCTCCGCGGTTCACGAGCACCAGCGCCTGCCGCTCGTGCACGCCGACGCGCCCTTCGCTGCGGCCTTTCCACCCCGCGCGGTCGATGAGCCATCCGGCGGCCAGCTTCACGCCGCCGTCCGGGGCGGGGTAGTGCGGCATGTCGGGCCAGGCAGCCAGCAGCCGCGCTGCTTCGGAGGCTCCGACCACCGGGTTCTTGAAGAAGCTGCCCGCGTTGCCCGCGACTTTCGGATCGGGGAGTTTCGCGCGGCGGATCGCCGAGATCGCCTCGCGGATGTTGCGCAGCGACACGCCCCCGCGGGCCTCGACCTCGCGCGCGACGTCCCCGTAGTCCAGCCGGGGCTGCGGCGTGCGCGAAAGGCGCAGCTCGACGGCCGTGATGACCACGCGCCCCCGGAGCGTGTGCTTGAAGACGCTCTCGCGGTAGCCGAAGCCGCAGTGCGCCGCGTCGAGCGTGAGCATCGTGCCCGTTTCGACGCAGAACATTTCCACCCGTTCGATGACGTCCTTCGCCTCGCAGCCGTAGGCTCCGATGTTCTGCACCGGCGCGGCTCCGGCCTTGCCGGGGATGAGCGAGAGGTTCTCGATGCCCCACAGTCCCCGCTCGACGGCCCACTCCACCAGGTCGTCCCATTCGACGCCCGCCTCGGCCCGGACGTACACCCTGTCGCCCTCGTCCTTCGTCACGGCGATGCCGCGCGCCGCGGGGGTCAGCAGCAGTCCGTCGTAGTCCCGGGTGAAGAGGGTGTTGTTGCCGCCGCTCAGCACGCACCACTCCGCGGGCGCGCCTCCGGCGAAGATCGCCCGCAGGTCGTCGGCCGTTTCGAACTCGGCGAGCCGTGCGGCCTGCTGCTCGACGCCGAAACTGTTGCGGTCGCGCAGGCTGATGTGGTGAAATTCTCGGATCATACGTGCAAAGTTAGGAATTATTTAGTAACTTTGAATGATCGCGGGGGACCATTCCGCTTCCGGCGGTTTTTTCCCGTACCGCGCGGCGCTCTCCGCCCGCGGCGCGCGGCCCCCGGTCCGACGATACGACAACCTAAAAAAAACGAACGATCCGATGTTTACCGAAAAAGACTTACGACAGATCGAAGCCCGCGGCCTGACGCTCGGACAGGTCGAGGCGCAGTTGGAAAATTTCCGACGGGGATTCCCCTTCCTGAAGGTCGTGCGGGCCGCGTCGCCCGGCGACGGCGTGACGCTGCTCGACGCGGCGGCGGCCGATGCGGCCGTGGCGCGTTACGAACGCGATGCGGCCCGGCTGGGCGTCGTGAAATTCGTCCCCGCCTCGGGCGCGGCGACCCGCATGTTCAAGGAGCTGTTCGAATTCGTGAACGAGGGCCGGCGCGGCAAGGGCGTCGATACGCTGCTGGAGCACCTCGAAGAGTTCGCCTTCTGGCCCGAGCTGCGGGCCGTGCTGCCCGCGGGGGCGGACGACCGGGCGAAGGTGGACGCCATCGTGAACGACGGGCTGGAGTACGGCCGCAAACCCAAGGGGCTGGTGACCTTCCATGCCTATCCCGAGGGGAGCCGCAAGGCCGTCGAGGAGCATCTGGCCGAGGGCGCGGCCTATGCCGCGTCAGGCGGTGGGGTGCGCATCCACTTCACCGTCTCGCCCGAGCACATGGCCGGATTCGAGGAGCTGCTCGCGGAGCGTGTTCCCCTCTACGAGAAACGTTTCGGAGTCCGCTACGACATCTCCTTCTCGGTGCAGAAGCCCTCGACCGACACCATCGCCGTGAATCCCGACAACACCCCCTTCCGGCAGGAGGACGGCTCGCTGCTGTTCCGTCCCGCGGGGCACGGCGCGCTGATCGAGAACCTGAACGAGATCGACGCCGACGTGGTGTTCATCAAGAATATCGACAACGTGACCACCGATGCCCGCCGGGGCGACACGGTCCGCTGGAAGAAGGCGCTGGCCGGCGTGCTGCTCGGGTTGCAGGAGCAGGCGTTCGAATACCTGAAGGCCCTCGAGGTCGGGGGCGCCGAGCTGGCCCCGATCGCCGCGTTCGTCGAGCGGCGGTTGTGCGTGAAGCTCCCCTCCGACTACGATTCGGCGCTGCTGCGCGCCGTGCTCGACCGTCCGATCCGTGTCTGCGGCATGGTCCGCAACGAGGGCGAGCCCGGCGGCGGTCCCTTCTGGGTGGCCAATCCCGACGGCACGGAGTCGTTGCAGATCGCCGAGTCGAGCCAGATCGCTCCCGCCGACCAGCCGCTCATGCAGGCGGCCACGCATTTCAATCCGGTCGATCTGGTGTGCGGCATCCGCGACTCGAAGGGCCGCAAGTTCGACCTGCGCCGATATACCGATCCCGCGACGGGCTTCATCTCGTCGAAATCCGCGGGCGGACGGCCGCTGCGCGCGCAGGAGCTCCCGGGGCTCTGGAACGGCGCGATGGCACGGTGGAACACCGTCTTCGTCGATGTTCCGATCACGACCTTCTCTCCCGTCAAAGTGGTGCAGGACCTGCTGCGCCCCCAACACCGGTAGCCGATGAAGGGACGTGCATACGCTATCGACCTGCTGCGCGGGCTGGCCATCGTGGGGATGGTCCTCTCGGGCAACTTCGGCTGGAATCCCGCGCTTCCGGCATGGCTTTTCCATGCGCAGGTCCCGCCTCCGGACTTCACGTTCGACCCTTCGCTGCCGGGCATCACGTGGGTGGACCTGGTCTTTCCCTTCTTCCTCTTCTCGATGGGCGCGGCGTTCCCGTTCTCGCTCGGACGGAAGCTGGACCGGGGCGTGCGGCCCGCCGCGATCGTCGGGGGAATACTCCGGCGGGGCGTGCTGCTGGCCTTCTTCGCCGTCGCGCTGGGCAATTTGAGCATGTGGCGGCTCAACGAGGTGCTGCCGCAGCCGGCCCTGCGGGCCCTGCTGACGCTCGCCGTGTGGGGCGGCTATTTCGCGCTGTTCATCCGTCTGCCGGCCTTGTCGAAGGGACGCAACGACCTGCTCAACGCCTGCGGCGCCGTGTGGCTCGTGGCGATGATGCTGCTCTACCGCCGGCTCGGCGTGCCGGTTTCGGTCGAGCGGTCGGATATCATCATTCTGGTGCTGGCCAACGTCGTGGTCGCCGGGTCGTTTGTCTGGTGGGCGACGCGCCGCCGTCCGCTGGCGAGGTTGGGCGTCGTGGCGCTGCTCGTGGCGCTGAAGATCGGCGCGTCGGTGCCGGGATCGTGGAACGAGACGTTGTGGAACGCCTCGTTCGCGCCGTGGCTCTACCGTGCCGAGTTCATGAAATACCTCTGCATCGTCCTGCCGGGCAGCATCGCCGGCGATCTGGTCGCCTGCTGGCTGGTGCGGCGGCCGGAGGCGGGCGAACGTCCGGCGAACCCCGTCCGCACGTACCTCGCGGCGGGGCTCGTCCTGCTGGCCGTGCCGGTCAATATGTGGGGCCTTTTCACGCGGCATCTGACGGCGAACCTGCTGCTGACCGTCGCGCTGGGAGGTGCGGCGTGGCTGCTGCTGCGCCGTCCGCGGACGGAGACCGAAGGGCTGCTCGCGCGTCTCGTCTCGACCGGATTCTTCTGGCTTCTGCTGGGGCTGGCGTTCGAGGCGTTCGAAGGCGGCATCAAGAAGGACCACGCCACGATCAGCTACTTCTTCGTGACCGTCGGGCTGGCTTCGTTCGTGGTGACGGCGGCCACCGTCTGGTTCGAGTGCCTGCGTCCGCGGGCCGGGTCGCTCGTGCGCTGCGGCCAGAATCCGATGGCGGCCTACGTGGCGGCGGGCTACGTGATCGTTCCGCTGCTGACGCTCCTCGCCTGCGTCGTTCCGCTGCCCTGGCTGTGGGGCGGCAGCGGTTGTGCGATGAGTCTCTTCCGGGGCGTGCTCATCACGGCGCTGATGGTGCTCCTCACGGCCGGATTCTCGAAACGCGGGTGGTTCTGGCGGACCTGACGCCCGGGACCGGTTCCCGCGGAAAACGGCCGGACCCCGATTCGTTCGGGGCCCGGCCGTTCGTTTCGCCGGGGCTGAAAATGCCCGCTGCCGGGGCCGTTATTTCCCGATTTCGGCCTGCACCCGCTTGACGACGGGCGGCAGGATGCGCTCCATCACGGCATAGCCCGCTTCGGTGGGGTGCACGCCGTCCTTCGTGTAGTCGGCGTTCATCGACCCGTCGGCCGCGGCCATGGGGGTATGGTAATCGACATAGGGGATGCCTTCCGCGTCGGCATAGGCGCGGATCATTCCGTTGAGACGGACGATATCCTGCGCCGGCTTCAGCTCCGGACGCCAGCCGAACGCTCCGGCGGGCGGCACGGAGCAGAGGATCGGCCGGATGCCGTTGGCGCGGGCCAGTTCGACCATCGACTGGAGGTTGTCCAGAATGTGTTCGAGCGAAATGCGGCCCGTGTTCCGGGCGATGTCGTTCGTTCCGGCGCAGATCACCACGATCCGCGGGTGCAGCTCCACGACGTCGGCGCGGAAGCGCACGAGCATCTGCGAGGTGGTCTGGCCGCTGATGGCGCGGCTCACGTAGCCGTTCTCGGCGAAGAAGCCGGGACGGAGGCGGATCCACCCTTCGGTGATAGAGTTGCCCATCAGCACGACCTCGGGCGAGGAGGCGAGGGCGGCGTTTTCCGCTTCGAAGCGGCCGAAATTCGCCCAGTCCGTTTCGGGGTCCTGGGCCGCTGCCGTCGCCGCCGAGAGGGTCAGGGCGGCGAGCAGGAGGAGTTTTTTCAGGTTTTTCATCGCGTAGGTTTGATTTTCCGGCCTCTAATATACGACTTTTTCCGGCATTTCCCACCCCGTTATGGTGGCGATGTAGGGGATGATGGCCGAAGCCAGCTTCCGGTGGCCCCGGTGGTTGGGGTGGAAGTTGGCCCCCATGTCGTTGCCCCAGTCGGTGATTCCCGGGGTCATCACGGTGCAGTGCAGCGCGGGGTCCTGTTGCTCCCGGAGGAAGGTTTGCAGGTAGCCATAGACGGTCGTGTTCTCGGCCGGGGCGACGCACAGCACGGGCACGTCGCCGTAGGCCGCGCGGATCTGCCGCAGCGCCTGCGCATAGGAGGCGTTGAAAGCCTCCTCCGAGGGGGCGACTCCCTCGCTGAAGTCGTTCGATCCGAGTTTGATTACCACGATGTCGGGCCGGTACTGCGCGAAGTCCCAGAGGGGCGTCTCCTCCATGTCGAAGGTGCGCATCATGCGCTCGCGCATGGTGCAGTCGGAGACCTCCTTCTCGTCGCCCCAGTTGCGTACGATTCCCTGCCCGGAGTGTGCGATGAGCGTGTAGTCTGCGTCGAAGTAGCGTGCGATGATGCAGCCCCACGCCAGGTCGCAGTTCTCGGTCTCGGGCGTGAAGGGCTCCTTCGGGGATTTGCCCTCCGTGCCGTATCCGCAGGTGTGCGAGTCGCCGATGAATTCGATATGCCGGTCCGGGGCCTGGGGCGCATCGAGCAGGGGCCCGTCGGAACCGACAGCGAAGAGCGTCGTGCGTCCCTGCTCGCCCTCGGTTCGTTTCTGTACGAGTACGGTGTGCACACCGTGGGGGAGTCCTTCGGCCAGCACGATGGTCTTCGCCGGTCCCTCTGCGGTGACCTTTCCATGGGGTTTGCCGTCCACGAATACGTTGTAGTAGTTCCGTTTCGAGTCTGCGGCCCGCATGGCGCACCGCGTACCCTCGAATCGGAACGAGAAGTAGGACCCGCTCCAGTCGAACGAGAGCGCGCCGTCGTCGGAGCGTGCGGCGCGTCCCACGAATCGGATTTCCGGCGCTGTCGCCGGAGTGAATCGGAACGTTTCCGCGGCGGCGGATTCGTGCGGCAGCGTCTCCCGGGCCTCCGAGAATCCGGCGGCGAGGAGGAGCAGCGCGGTAAACAGGTGTTTTTTCATAGGTGTTCGGTTTTTTATTGTTCGATTTTCTTTTCGGCGCGCCAGACGTTGCCGAAGCGGTCGCGGGCGGTCACTTCGACGTGCCGCGTTCCGGCGGGCAGCGGCGCCGCGTAGTAGTGGTCGGACGGGACGACCGTGATCCATTTGTGCACGAGTTGCGAAGGGTCGGCGTAGAGCGTGCGCGCCTGGGGATCGGCGGCCGTCGTGCGCTCCATTGCGACCGCTTCGCCTCCGTCGGCGCGCATCTCCACGCGCCATGCCGCGTCGCAGTTCCAGACGTTCGCCACGATCCGTCCCGCGAACGCGGGATCGTCCCCGCCGTCGTAGAGCTTCATCTGCACTTCGCGCGGGAGGCCGACGGATTTGTAGTACCAGCTCACCCGGTCGCCGTCGATTTCGAAGACGGCGTAACCCGCGGGCGTCCCGTCGGTGCAGATCGCGCCCTGCCACCACGCGCCGCTCAGCGCCGCGACGTTGTGTTCGTAGAGCCGTTCGCCGATCTCGCAGTTGGCCGTCGTGTGCAGGTGTCCCGAGACGATGTGCGCCCGGTAGGGTTCGAGCAGCCGGTGGAGCGCCTTGTAGTTGGCCAGTGTCTTGGCCGCCTTCGCGTAGTCGAACGGCTGTCCGTCCTTGCCGCGGAACGCGGTCGGGATGTGGATCGCCACGACGACCGTGCTCCCGGGCGCGACGCAGGCCAGGTCGCGTTCCAGCCAGGCCAGTTGCCGCTCCTCGAGGTAGCCGATGTAGTACCAGTCGCGGCCGATGAAGAAGTTGTCGTTGAGTACGACGTAATGCACCTTTCCCACGTTGTAGGAGTAGTGGCTGGGGCCGTACACGTCCTCGAACGCCCGGAGCGAGCTCTCGTACGACCGGCCCCAGATCTTCATGTCGTGGTTGCCCATCGCGTTGCGGAACGCCAGTCCCGTGCGGGCCATCGTCTCGTTGTACTGCGGGTAGAACGTGTGGTCGCCCGCGATGAGGTCGCCGACGCAGATGCCGTGGAACGGTCTGTCCGCCTCTTCGGCCGTCGCGCGGATGTCGTCCGCGGCGCGGGCGAGCAGCGCGAACTCCCCGCGGGCGAAGATCTGCGGGTCGGCCACGACGACGAAGCCGTGGCGCGTCCGGTCCGCGGCCTCGCGCCGCAGCTCGAAGTCGTAGCTGCGGCGCGCGTCGTCCACGGGGAGAAAGAACCGCACGACGTGCTCCTCGACGGGCGAGTCGTAGCCGGCGGGCGTGGAGAGATAGACGAAGCGGGCGTCCTCCGTCCGGGGCAGCGCGAAGCGTCCCCGGGCGTCGGTCCGGACGCAGTGCGTGCCGTCGGTCACGACGACGCCTTCCACGCCCCGGCCCTCGCAGCGGACCGTGCCGCGGCGGACCCGCTCCCCGGCGCCGGCCGTGAGGACCGCGAGCAGCGCCCATGCGATCAGTGTGATTCGTTTCATGGTCCTATTCGGTTTTTTGGGCCTTGAACCGGACGGCACAGCCGCCGCCCGATGCCATGCGGATCGTGAGCCTGTCGTCGGCCCCGACCTCGCGTTCCGTGATTTCGACGGCATAGGGATTCGTCTTCCAGTCGGCCCCCTCGCCGTCGGCGTAGATTTGCGCCGTGTACTTCCGTCCGGGCGTGAGGAACGACAGCGCGACCTCGACCGTGCGCGGCTCCTCGTCCGTAACGGCGCCCAGATACCAGTCCTCCCCGTCGCGCTCCTGACGCGCGAAGACGCAGTAGTCGCCGATGACGGCCTGCGGCACGACGGTCCGCTCCCAGTCGGTCGGCACGTCGCGGATGAAGGCGAAGGCGGGTTTTCCGGCGTAGTCCTCCGGCAGGTCCGAAGCCATCTGCAACGGGCTGTATATCACGACGTAGTGGGCCAGCTCGCGGGCCACGGTCGATTGCACGCGCGCGAAAGGCGACACGGGGTTCGAGAAGTCGAACGTCCCGAAGGTGTAGTCCATCGGTCCGGCCAGGCCGCGCAGGAACGGGAGGACGGTCGTGTGTTCGGGCGGGTTGCCGCCGTCGGGCGACCAGGCGTTGTACTCCTGCCCGCGGACGCCCTCCTGCGTCATCAGATTGGGCCACGTGCGTTCGAGGCCCGTCGGCATCACCGGCTCGTGGTTGTCGATGCAGATGCCGTAGCGCGCCGCCGTCTCGATCACCCTGCGGTAGTGCCGCACGCCGTACTGGCTGTCGTGCAGCTCCTTGCCGTCCATGAGCACGTTGACATAGCCCGTCTTGACGACGCGCACGCCGTATTTGCGGTAGAAGGCGAAGGCCTCCTCCATCTGCGCCTCGTAGTTTTTCGTGTTGGCGCCCGTCTCGTGGTGGCCGATCAGCTCCACGCCCTTGCTGGCGGCGTATTCGGCGATCCGGGCGATGTCGAAGTCGGGATAGGGCTGCGTGAAACTGATCCTGTCGGTGTTCTTGGTCCATGCGCCGTCCCAGCCGACGTTCCATCCCTCGGCCAGCACGCCCCGGATGCCGTTCTCGGCGGCGAAGTCGATGTAGCGCATCATGTTTTCGGTCGTGGCGCCGTGTTCGG
>VOFH01004171.1_pt1 | contig 83730 bp, 77 predicted proteins | sample 5384091 | NCBI WGS metagenome assembly VOFH01 (sample SAMN12384727, study PRJNA508395) | human gut metagenome | isolation source: healthy gut G | host: Homo sapiens
ATCCGCAATCGAGAGAGATGCGGCACTTCAGACAGTGTGTGACTGACTTGGTGAAACAAACGTAGGAGAGTTTTCCTTGACAGTGTCTGCACCCAGTATCTTACCTTAGCGGGGCTAAGGGAGCGAGAACGGATAAGACGTGGGGAGGATGGACGTCCCGCCTTTTATGGAAGTTTCGAAAAAAAACTTTTTCAAAAAAAACTTTCGAAAACATTTGGTGGTTACGATAAAATCTCTTACCTTTGCATCCGCTTTCGGAAACGATGGCAAAACATAAATGAGAGTTCTTTGAAAGATTTAAGATAAACAAACAAGTAGTACAAGCCGGTGCACCGTATGTAATATATATGGTGTACGGAAAAAACAAGAACCGTCAATATTGATATTGATAGATTTGGAATCCTTGAGCAGATTATCAACTGAACAGTTGAAAAAGATATTATTACAATGAAGAGTTTGATCCTGGCTCAGGATGAACGCTAGCTACAGGCTTAACACATGCAAGTCGAGGGGCAGCATGGTCTTAGCTTGCTAAGGCCGATGGCGACCGGCGCACGGGTGAGTAACACGTATCCAACCTGCCGTCTACTCTTGGACAGCCTTCTGAAAGGAAGATTAATACAAGATGGCATCATGAGTCCGCATGTTCACATGATTAAAGGCATTCCGGTAGACGATGGGGATGCGTTCCATTAGATAGTAGGCGGGGTAACGGCCCACCTAGTCTTCGATGGATAGGGGTTCTGAGAGGAAGGTCCCCACGAACCAGCCAAGTAGCGTGAAGGATGACTGCCCTATGGGTTGTAAACTTCTTTTTTATAAAGGAATAAAGTCGGGTATGGATACCCGTTTGCATGTACTTTATGAATAAGGATCGGCTAACTCCGTGCCAGCAGCCGCGGTAATACGGAGGATCCGAGCGTTATCCGGATTTATTGGGTTTAAAGGGAGCGTAGATGGATGTTTAAGTCAGTTGTGAAAGTTTGCGGCTCAACCGTAAAATTGCAGTTGATACTGGATATCTTGAGTGCAGTTGAGGCAGGCGGAATTCGTGGTGTAGCGGTGAAATGCTTAGATATCACGAAGAACTCCGATTGCGAAGGCAGCCTGCTAAGCTGCAACTGACATTGAGGCTCGAAAGTGTGGGTATCAAACAGGATTAGATACCCTGGTAGTCCACACGGTAAACGATGAATACTCGCTGTTTGCGATATACTGCAAGCGGCCAAGCGAAAGCGTTAAGTATTCCACCGGGAGTACGCCGGCAACGGTGAAACTCAAAGGAATTGACGGGGCCCGCACAAGCGGAGGAACATGTGGTTTAATTCGATGATACGCGAGGAACCTTACCCGGGCTTAAATTGCAGATGAATTACGGTGAAAGCCGTAAGCCGCAAGGCATCTGTGAAGGTGCCTCTCAGTTCGGACTGGAGTCTGCAACCCGACTCCACGAAGCTGGATTCGCTAGTAATCGCGCATCAGCCACGGCGCGGTGAATACGTTCCCGGGCCTTGTACACACCGCCCGTCAAGCCATGGGAGCCGGGGGGTACCTGAAGTGCGTAACCGCGAGGAGCGCCCTAGGGTAAAACTGGTGACTGGGGCTAAGTCGTAACAAGGTAGCCGTACCGGAAGGTGCGGCTGGAACACCTCCTTTCTGGAGAGGACGAAAGATCGAGAAGGTTTTTGTTCTTGTACTGCTGGTGTTGTTTATTCAAGATATGATTCCGTAATGATACGGAAGAGAGAAAGTAAGAAGCCGGGTCTAATTAAACAGACTAGGTTGAACTTAGTCCTATAGCTCAGTTGGTTAGAGCGCTACACTGATAATGTAGAGGTCGGCAGTTCAACTCTGCCTGGGACTACGAACGGAATCAAGTTCGGGGGATTAGCTCAGCTGGCTAGAGCATCTGCCTTGCACGCAGAGGGTCAACGGTTCGAATCCGTTATTCTCCACTCCATCGGAAACGTAAGAAACGAAGATGAACGATCTATGACATATTGTACAAGCAAACAGTAATTTTAGTAGTAAAGAGCTGAAAGTATATATCATCCCGCTGGCACGCAAGTGTGAGCGAATGGATAAGGAAAGTAAAGAAGGGCGCATGGCGGATGCCTTGGCTCTCGGAGGCGATGAAGGACGTGATAAGCTGCGATAAGCTTTGGGGAGGTGCAAATGACCTTTGATCCAGATTTCCGAATGGGACAACCCAATATCTTGAAGAGGTATTATCCAACGTTGTTGGAGGCTAACGCAGGGAACTGAAACATCTTAGTACCTGCAGGAAAAGAAAATAAACAATGATTCCCCAGTAGTGGCGAGCGAACGGGGAACAGCCCAAACCATCCATGTTACGGCATGGGTGGGGTTGTAGGACTACGCCGTTGCATGAAGACATCAGAGAAGAACTTTCTGGAAAGAAAGACCATAGAGCATGACAGTTGCGTATTCGAATGTTGTCGAAGCATAGTAGTATCCTGAGTAGCGCGGAGCACGAGGAATTCTGCGTGAATCTGCCGGGACCATCCGGTAAGGCTAAATACTCCCGAGAGACCGATAGCGAACCAGTACCGTGAGGGAAAGGTGAAAAGCACTTCGAACAGAAGAGTGAAATAGTTCCTGAAACCGTGCGCCTACAAGCGGTCGGAGCTCGTTAATGAGTGACGGCGTGCCTTTTGCATAATGAACCTACGAGTTGCCTTTGCCGGCAAGGTTAAGTGTGACGACACACGTATCCGAAGCGAAAGCGAGTCTGAACAGGGCGTATAGTCGGCAGTGGCAGACGCGAAACCAAGTGATCTACCCTTGCCCAGGTTGAAGGCTGGGTAACACCAGCTGGAGGACCGCACCAATAAGCGTTGAAAAGCTTCTGGATGAGCTGAGGGTAGGGGTGAAAGGCTAATCAAACTTGGAGATAGCTCGTACTCCCCGAAATGCATTTAGGTGCAGCCTTGCGGGTTACTGATGTGAGGTAGAGCGACTGATAAGATGCGAGGGCTTCACCGCCTATCAAGTCTTGACAAACTCCGAATGCGCATCAGTTCTACCGCAGGAGTGAGGGCATGGGTGCTAAGGTCCGTGCCCGAGAGGAGAAGAATCCGGACCACCTGCTAAGGTCCCGAAATGACAGCTAAGTTAAACTAACGAAGTCTGACTGCTAAGACAGCTAGGATGTTGGCTTGGAAGCAGCCATTCATTTAAAGAGTGCGTAACAGCTCACTAGTCGAGGAGTCGGGCGTGGATAATAATCGGGTATCAAGTTGTCTACCGAAGCAGTGGGATCATTAATATGATCGGTAGGGGAGCATTCCAGTCAGCGTCGAAGGCGTACCGTGAGGTATTCTGGAGCGTCTGGAAAAGCAAATGTAGGTATAAGTAACGATAAAGGGGGCGGGAAACCCCCTCGCCGAAAGACTAAGGTTTCCTGATCAACGCTAATCGGATCAGGGTCAGTCGGGTCCTAAGGCTCAGCCGAACGGCGATGCCGATGGCAGAAACGGTTAATATTCCGTTACTACCTTCAGGAGTGACGTGGAGACGCAGTAGTGACAGTGCCGCCATCTGACGGAATAGATGGTTGAAGGGTGTAGGAGTCGATCATGGCAGGCAAATCCACCATGAGATCCGAACCTGACAGTATGCCGCGTCCTTCGGGACAAGGCAATAGTGCGCGTAAGCATGCTGCCGAGAAAATCCGCTAAACTTAATCCTGCAGGTACCCGTACCGCAAACGGACACACGTAGTCGGGATGAATATTCTAAGGCGCTTGAGTGATTCACGGTTAAGGAACTAGGCAAACTGACCCTGTAACTTCGGGATAAAGGGTCCCTACCCTTTTATGGGAGGGCGCAGAGAATCGGTCCAGGCAACTGTTTAACAAAAACACAGGGCTGTGCCAAATCGAAAGATCCAGTATACAGCCTGACACCTGCCCGGTGCTGGAAGGTTAAGAGGAGATGTCATCGATAAGAGAAGCGTTGAATTGAAGCCCCAGTAAACGGCGGCCGTAACTATAACGGTCCTAAGGTAGCGAAATTCCTTGTCGGGTAAGTTCCGACCTGCACGAATGGTGTAATGATCTGGACGCTGTCTCAACCGTGAGCTCAGTGAAATTGTAGTATCGGTGAAGATGCCGATTACCCGCGATGGGACGAAAAGACCCCGTGAACCTTTACTATAGCTTATCATTGAATCTGGGCACGTGATGTGTAGGATAGGTCGGAGGCTTTGAAGCAGGTACGCCAGTATTTGTGGAGCCGCTGTTGAAATACGACCCTTTATTTGTTTGGATTCTAACCCGTGGATACGGGGACATTGATTGGTGGGTAGTTTGACTGGGGTGGTCGCCTCCAAAAGCGTAACGGAGGCTTCTAAAGGTGCCCTCCGGCCGATTGGTAACCGGCCTTAGAGTGTAATGGCATAAGGGCGCTTGACTGGGAGACTAACAAGTCGATCAGGTAGGAAACTAGAGCATAGTGATCCGGTGTTTCCGTATGGAAGGGACATCGCTCAAAGGATAAAAGGTACTCCGGGGATAACAGGCTGATCCCTCCCAAGAGCTCATATCGACGGAGTGGTTTGGCACCTCGATGTCGGCTCGTCACATCCTGGGGCTGGAGAAGGTCCCAAGGGTTGGGCTGTTCGCCCATTAAAGTGGCACGCGAGCTGGGTTCAGAACGTCGTGAGACAGTTCGGTCTCTATCTATCGTGGGCGCATGAAATTTGCGTGGCTCTGACACTAGTACGAGAGGACCGTGTTGGACAGACCTCTGGTTTGCCGGTTGTGCCGCCAGGTGCATTGCCGGGTATCTAAGTCTGGATCGGATAAGTGCTGAAAGCATCTAAGTACGAAGCCGGCCACAAGATTAGATTTCTCAGGGTCGTTGTAGACTACGACGTTGATAGGATGCAGGTGTAAAGGTAGAGATACCAAAGCCGAGCATTACTAATTGCCCGTTCACTTTCCTTATATGTTGGATGGTGTATACCTTTGGTTTTTACTACAGAATGAAATTACGATAACAGCTCAACAATATGTCAACCTTATTCAGGTGGCTATAGCGTGAGGGTTCCACCTCTTCCCATTCCGAACAGAGAAGTTAAGCCTCACCACGCCGATGGTACTGCGTCACAGTGGGAGAGTAGGTAGCCGCCGTTTTGATTGAAGCCTCCGGACTTGAAGAAGTTCCGGAGGCTTTTTTTTGTATACGCACGTGTGAAATGTGACCTCTACTATTGCTCATCTCCCAATTATGGATTACTTTTGCCCATAACCTAAAAATAATACGTCAATGGATACATTATTACCATTTGCATTACTATGCTTTACTTCTTTTTTCACATTAACCAACCCGTTGGGAACCATGCCTGTATTTTTGACTATGACTAAAGGAATGGATGATGAAGAACGGCGTCATATTGTGAAACGCGCTACTATCATTTCCTTTATTACACTTCTGGCTTTTACTTTCTCCGGGCAATTTTTATTCAAATTTTTTGGAATATCGACCAATGGCTTTCGTATTGCTGCCGGTTTTATTATTTTGAAGATTGGATATGATATGTTACAGGCACGTTTTACTAATACTAAGTTGAAAGACGAAGAAATTAAAACGTATGCCAATGATATTTCAATTACCCCATTATCTATTCCTATGCTTTGCGGTCCCGGTGCTATAGCTAACGGAATAATGTTAATGGATGATGCCAATACTTGGACTATGAAGGGGGTATTGATTGGGATGATTGGTTTGATTTATTTTATCACTTATCTTATATTGCGGGCTTCTACCCGGTTGGTTTCTATTCTTGGCGAAACTGGAAATAATGTAATGATGCGTTTGATGGGACTTATTTTGATGGTAATAGCTGTGGAATGTTTCGTTAGCGGACTTCGTCCGATATTAATTGATATTATCCAATCAAGTAGGGTTTAATCAAAAAAGAGAATGTGCTCGAAGTAGAAAACGATCACTTTGAGCACATTTTGGGTAATTGTATAGATGTGGTTAGTCAAATTCAACTAATATACGGAATACTTTTCCGGGGGCTTTCGCCCACTCTTCCATAGCTTGTAGTGCGGTTTCGGGTTTGGCTACTTTGCTGATTAATTCATCCTTTGGACAAGTACCTTGCTCCATATAGCGGATAACTGCTCTGAAATCTGTGGGCAATGCATTACGTGATCCGCGGATATCAAGTTCTTTCTGGACAAAATATTTAGTCTGAAAAGACACCTCTGATTTTGCATAACCTATGCATACGACCCTTCCGGTAAATCCGACTTCATTGACGGCCATAACATAGGTTGCAGGACTGCCGACAGCTTCAATGACTACATCAGGACCGAGTCCTTCCGTAATCTTTGTCAGGCATTCATGTACATTTTCTGTCATGGAATTGATGGTATGGTGAGCACCTATCCGTTTGGCAAGTTCCAATTTCTCGTCGTCCAGGTCTACAGCGATAACGGTAGCTCCGCGAAGAGCTGAACGTACAATAGCTCCCATACCGATCATTCCGCAACCAATGACCATCACTATATCAATATCTGTAACTTGTGCCCTGGAAACCGCATGAAAGCCTACGCTCATCGGTTCGATCAGTGCACAGTCACGAGGAGGAATTCGATGGGCCGGGATTATTTTACTCCAAGGCAATGCGATATATTCACACATGGCTCCGTTGCGCTGAACCCCTAAAGTTTCATTATGTTCACAGGCATTTACTCTGCCGTTACGACAGGAAGCACATTTACCGCAATTGGTATAGGGATTAACTGTAACGCTCATGCCGGGTTTTAAAGAATCCGGCACATCCTTGCCCACAGCTTCTATGACAGCTCCTACTTCATGTCCAGGAATAACGGGCAACTTTACCATTGGGTTACGGCCTAAGAATGTATTCAAGTCCGAGCCGCAAAAACCGACGTATTTAATTTTCACAAGAACTTCTCCCGGTTCCAAGACCGGTTTCTCGATGTCTACTACCTTCATTTCGGAAGGAGCGGTAATTTGAATTGCTTTCATTTTTTATTTATTTTTAATCAGTTTAATCAATCACTTTGTATCCTTTCCAGCCATAATAGGCGCAAAACAGGAAACAAATCATAGGAATAGTATAGGCTATATGATAGATATGTTCGTTCAGATGCATCATATAAGCTGTGAGTTGGGGTAAGCAAGCATTTCCAACGATGGCCATAACTAGAAATGCCGAGCCACTTTTGGTGTTGTTGCCTAAATCAGTCAAAGCGAGCGAGAACTGAGTGGGATACATGATAGACATGAAAAAAGAGATGCCCAGCATGGCATAAAGACCTGTCCAACCGCCAAAACAAACCACAACAATACATAGCAAGACATTAATCAGCGCATATACCAATAGCATGTCTTGTGGACGGAATTTTACCATGAGTAGTGTGCCTGTCCATCTTCCTGCCAAAAAAGCCAGCATATAAAGACCGAAAAAGGTGGTGGCTGTATTTTCAGGTAGTTCTGCATAGGTACAACAGTAGACTAGAAATAAACTGTTAATGGCTGTCTGACCACCATTGTAGAAGAATTGTGCAATAACTCCCCAACGAAGATGAGAACGTTTTAAGACTCCGAAATCAATTAATTTTTCTCCTTTATATTCTACTCCTTCCATCGTATTTCCTTCTTTGATTTTAGGTAATTTGGAGAAGATAAAGATGATGGCAATAACAATGAGTAGCATAGCTAGCAGCAGATAAGGAAGTTTCATGGCGTCTGTTTCTGTTTGAATGTAACCTTCCCAGCCACCGGGAAAAGAAGTGGGCAGGGTGTCGCGGGTATAGTGGTTGCCACTCAGAATCAGTTTGCTGAGAAACATGGCAGCTATAAAAGCTCCCAGCCCATTGAATGATTGTGCCAGATTCAATCGACGGGGCGCACTTTTCGGATCTCCCAAAGCGGTTACATAAGGATTGGCTGCCGTTTCTAAAAAACACATTCCGGTGGCAATGATAAAGAATATGCATAGATATGCCCAATATTCTTTCAGCATGGCAGCGGGGAAGAACAGTAACCCACCACATGCCGCCAGTAATAACCCGAAAATAATTCCCGATTTGTAGCTGTATTTTTTCATGAACATAGCGATGGGAATGGGACAGATGAAATAGGCAAGCCAGTAGGCTGTTTCTGTGAATGATGCTTCGAAAGCGTTTAACTCACAGGTTTTCATCAGCTGTCTTATCATAGTAGGTAGCAGATTGCTGCTGATAGCCCATAGGAAAAACAGGCAGAATATGAGCATCAATGGTACATAATAGTTCTTATTTTTCATGGTATGGATTTATAAGTGTCAGTTGATTATTCTGACATGTTTTTTATGTAAGGAAGAGATATGAGATTTTTGAAACCATAAAATCTTTCGGCGTTTTTACCTAAAAAAAGTGCTTTCTCTTCTTGTGTCATTTCAGTCGTTTTAAGGATGAAATCGTAAGACATCTTGTAAGTAATGGCCGTAATGGTCCGAGGGTAATCCGATCCCCACATCAGTTTGTCCATACCTACCAGATCTGCTGCTTCTTTAATGGCTTTAACCGCTCCGTGAAACGGATAGAATTCACTGTTGAACAACCAGGTGATCCCCCCGGATTCTATCATGACATTTTTATGGCGGGCCAACTTTATTTGTTCTTGCCAATGAGGTGTGGTGACCATGCCGAAATGTCCGATAGCGATTCGAAGCTGCGGATATTCCTGAATGATTTCTTTCATTTCCTGTACTTGTGTATCCCCATCGGCTAAATCAATGGAAAGGATAATGTCTTTTTCTTGCATGTAATGGAACATTTCCATCATTTCGTCACTGTTCAGCATGACTCTTCCTTCTTTTAGAAAAAGGCGGTGTGCCGGGATTTTTATTGCTTTGAAACCGGAACTTATTAATTCCTTGGCCTGTTGCAGATAACCGGGTTTACGAAATTCGCACATACCGCATACAAAGAAACGGTCTGGGTATTTATGGGACACTTTTGCGAGGTATTCATTTTGGATGCCATCAATAAATTCCTGAGTGACTACGGCAGCCGATACTTGTGCATAGTCCATGTTCGAGAGAAAAACCTCGGCACTATTCCGCCCGTCAATCATAAAGGGCGGAACCATCTGACGTTCTTCCCCCATAAATAACGAACGTCCGTTGGTTAAAGTACGGATAGGCAATCCGTTGACTTCCGTATCTTGCCGTAGCCAAAGATGGGAGTGTGCATCTATTATGTTAAAATCCATCATTATTTTCCTTTGTATTATGAATTAGCCCAACTGACACGCATTTGTTCTCCGATAATTTCTTGCACTTCCTTTACAAGGTTCCAATCAATGGGTTCTTCGGCATATGTTATATTTTTCAATACATTATCCGGATTGGCCGAACTGAACAAAGTGGTGGCGATACGTGGATTGCTGACAGAATATTGAATAGCCAGTTTCTCTATAGGATAATTTTTGGACAGGCAGTGTTGAACAGCTTTCCGACAGGCTTCTACCAGTGATTGGGGGGCCGGATGCCATGCAGGAACCCCACGTTGGGAGAGTAAGCCCATTGAAAGGGGGGAGGCATTGATAATGCCGATATTCTTTGATTCAAAATAATCCAGATAATCAGTCAGTTTCTCGTCATTCAGACAATAATGGCAGAAGTTAAGTACGCTTTCTACTGTTCCCGGTTCCGAGTGATCAATGATCCATTTTAAGTTTTCTAATTGCAAGTCTGTGATACCTACATGTCCCACAATACCTTTCTTTTTAAGTTCTACCAGTGCAGGTAATGTTTCGTTGACTACCTGATTCATGTCTGAAAACTCTACATCGTGTACATTAATCAGATCGATATATTCAATGTGGAGTCTGTCCAAGCTTTCATACACACTTTCCGTTGCACGTTTTCCGGAATAATCCCATGTGTTGACTCCATCTTTTCCATAGCGTCCCACTTTGGTAGAGAGATAATATTTGTCACGTGGTATTTCTTTCAATGCTTTGCCTAATACGGTTTCGGCCTTGTAGTGCCCGTAGTAGGGAGATACATCAATAAAATTCATTCCATTCTCTACTGCTGTGTAAACAGCTTTGATACCCTCTGCTTCGCGGATATCATGAAAAACTCCTCCTAATGAAGATGCGCCGAAACTAAGATTGGAAACCCGCATACCGGTTTTCCCGATTTCATTGTAATTCATAGCTCTATTTATTTTTAGATTTATTTCCGGCATCAAAAATAGAGGAATAACCTTTAGGTATATGGTGGAAGAGGTTGAAAAAAGTACGTAAACCTTTGCGTAAAAATAATAAGACGGTTACTTTTTATATAGTTCCCTATATTGCTGTGGAGTAACGTCTGTGATTTTTTTGAATAGGCGGTTGAAATAAGAATGGTCTTCATAAGCAAGGAGATAGGCTATGTTTTTTACGGGAATATCCTCTGTAATCAGAATTAATTGGGCTTTCTCTATTTTTTTCTGATTAATATATTGTAGCGGTGTGGTACCGACTTCTTTTTTGAAAAGACGGATAAAATGATCTTTTGAGAGGCATGAGATTGCTGCCAATGAGTCTATATCTACTGTTTTATAGATATTTTTTCGGATGTGGGACAAAACTTTTTGGATACGGTTATCGTTGACTTCCACTTTAGGTTTGGCGTCTTTTAAAAAGCGGGCAATAAGTTGATATACTATACCTCTGGATTCGACTTTGTCACAGAAGGTACGCTGTTTATTTTTAATGATGTTTCTGATTAATGTGGGGTTGTTGTCATAGCTTGTCGGGTCGGATTGAGGAAGCTGCATGGTAGGATTTATTTCACATAACCTTTTAATAAGTGGTAATTCCAGGTTGCCCGCAGGTATTTCTATCGGGAAATTCCAATCTTCCAGAATGCCGGATTCCGATTGATGGTCTTCATATATATGGAGATAATAATGAGTGAAATGAGAATTGCACTGATAACTATGGGTAGTGAATGATGGCACCAGATATAGATGATGTGGTTTTAGTTCCTGCATTCCATCGGGAAATATTATTTGGGCAGTTCCTTCCATTATATAATAGAGTCGGGTAAAAGGGCTGCTTACGTTTTTCCAGTTCCAGTCTGCATTGTGAATGGCTAGTCCTACATTTAATATAAGTAAATGTAATTGGTCGATTGATTGTGTCATATTCCTTAAGGTATTAGAATGAAAGATTCAGTTTTGTACAAAGTAAGCAAAAGTATATATATAATCCAATGGGAAATCGATATTTTCATATCAAATCACCTGTTTTGGTATTTGTTTTTGAATTATTTCAGGTAAAAGTCGATATTATCCTACATAATGGCGCATTTGGATAATATAAATTGGTTTCAACTCTGTATATTTGCACTATTGATAATTGAAAAACATATAAAGCAATTATACTATGAAAGCAAAACATTTTCTTTTGGCTTCGGCTTTGTTGCTTTGGACGGGAGTTTTGGAGGCTCAGACTTACCAGGTACCTGTTTCAGAGAAAAATGAAAAAATGCAGGAGGGAGAGTTCGAACCTACTTGGGAATCATTGCAGAACTATAAAGTTCCTGAATGGTTTAGAAATGCCAAATTTGGTATTTGGGCACATTGGGGACCGCAATGTGTGGAAGGGTCCGGCGACTGGATGGCGCGTTCTCTCTATTTGGAAGGTTCGCGCGAGTATAAGCACCATGTGGAACATTATGGCCATCCCTCTGAAGTGGGCTTCAAGGATATATTGCCTTTGTTTAAAGCCGAGAAATGGGATCCGGACAAATTGGTTTCCTTTTATAAGAAGATTGGTGCCCAGTATTTCTTCGCTTTAGGTAATCACCATGATAATTATGATTTATGGGATAGCCAATATCAGGAATGGAATTCCGTGAATATAGGCCCTAAGAAGGATATATTGGCGGGCTGGGCTGAAGCAGCTAAGAAAAACGGTCTTCCATTTGGTATCAGTTTCCATGCGGACCATGCGTGGAGCTGGTATGAACCGGCTCAACGATACGACCGTCATGGCGAGAAGGCAGGTGTACCCTACGATGGATGTTTGACTAAAGAAGATGGTAAGGGTAAGTGGTGGGAAGGCTACGATCCTCAAAAACTTTATGCACAGAATCACCCGTTAAGCGCTGGAAGTTGGGCTGACGGTATGATTCACCGTCAATGGGCATGGGGAAATGGTGTTTGTATTCCTACTCAAGAATATGTGACAAACTTTTATGATCGTACAGTCGATGCAATAAACCGTTATAATCCCGATTTGATTTATTTTGATGTGACTGGTGTACCGTTTTATCCTATCAGTGATGCGGGTTTGAAGATTGCCGCACATTTTTATAATCACAACATGGTTGTTCGTAAGGGGGATTTCAGTGCTGTTATGTTTGGTAAAATTCTTACCGATGAGCAACGTAAAGCTTTGGTATGGGATGTGGAAAGGGGATCTCCCAATAGTATTTATGAAGAGCCATGGCAGACTTGTTCTTGTTTAGGCGGTTGGCATTATGATACCAGATTGGCGGAGAACGGCTGGTATAAAAGTGCTTCCGATGTAGTGAAACTATTAGTGGATGTGGTCAGTAAGAACGGTAATTTGTTGCTTAGTGTTCCTCTTCGGGCTGACGGAACTTTCGATGAAAAGGAAGAAGCCATTTTAAATGAATTTGGTAACTGGATGAGTATGAATAAAGAGGCTATTTATGATACACGCCCGTGGAAAGTCTTCGGAGAAGGTCCGATAGCCAATGCTGATATCAAGATTAATGCCCAAGGTTTCAATGAAGGTGCTTACACTAAAGCCACTGCATCTGAAATCCGTTTTACTCAAACCAAGAAATATCTCTATGCTACAGTCCTTGCATGGCCGGAAGAAAAGCAAGTTGTCATTCAATCGCTGGCAACGGGAAGTGAGTTGTATCCTGATAAAATTACTAAAATTGAATTGTTAGGTTATGGAAAGGTATCTTTTACTCGTACAGCGCAAGGAGTTGTTATTGATATGCCTGATGTACAGTTGAATAAGATTGCTCCCGTATTTAAGATAAAGAAGTGAATATAGCATAAAGTAGGTTTATTTATCGGCTTTTTTAGGTCGGTAAGCCTTTGTTATGTCTTGAAAATTAACCCAATAATCAATAGAATAATGAAAAACAGATTAGAATGTATGCAGCCAATAAGATTCTTGGTGGTCTTGTTGATGTGTTGCCTGAGCTATACTACTTGGGCACAGACACAGAGTAATGTCAATGGTTTGGTTACTGATTTTTCCGGTGAGCCGTTAATTGGGGTCAGTATCTTGGTTAAAGGTACTTCCAATGGAACTGTTACTGATTTGGATGGCAAATTTTCTCTGTCTGCTGAAATGGGAAACATGCTCCAGATAAGTTATGTAGGTTATATTTCGCAAGAAATAAAGGTTGAAAGTAACAAGTTACTTCGTATTATAATGGAAGAAGATACAAAAAAGTTGGAAGAAGTAGTTGTAGTTGGATATGGAACACAGAAAAAGGTGAATTTAACAGGAGCCGTATCTGCTGTTTCAGCTGAAGACTTGGCTAGTAAGCCTGTTATGAGTACTGCTCAAGCACTGGCAGGTTTGGCTCCAGGTTTAAGTGTATTGCAAACTTCAGGTCGTCCCGGACAAGGAGCAACTGTTAAAATTCGTGGAACTGGTACATTTTCAAAAGCTGGAACAGATCCATTGGTTTTGATTGATGGTTTATCAGGTAACATTGATGATGTAGATCCTAATGATATTCAGAGCATTTCTTTTTTGAAAGATGCAGCTTCTGCTTCTATTTATGGTAATCGTGCTGCTAATGGGGTGATCTTGATTGAAACAAAGAAGGGTGCACAAGGTAAAACGACTATTACATATAGTAATTCTTTTGGTTGGCAACGGCCTACGGAATTGCCTGATTTTTTACCATCATGGGAATATGCGGAATATTATAATATGGCTATGCGGAATATGGGTAAGCAGGAAGCTTATTTACCTGAACAGATTCAAAAGTATAGAGATGGATCTGATCCGGATAATTATCCGAATGTAAATCACTTAAAATGGCTGTTGGAATCTGGTTCTGGTTTTCAACACCAACATAATCTCAGCATACAAGGAGGAAATGCTACGACAAGTTATAATTTATCAGTAGGTTATAGAAATCAGGAAGGTATGACGGCAAAAACGTCTAATGAAAGAATGACTGCACTGTTTACTATGAAAAGTGAAATCGCCAAAGGGCTGATGCTTAATTTGAATATTAATGCTTATAATAATAAATATAATGCTCCTAATGGCGAACCACAAAGTATTGATGGAATGATAGGATATGCTGTTCGTCAGGGACCTATTTATGCCGGGCAAAAGTCGGATGGAAGTTTTGGATATCAGGATAATTATAGTCCGGAAGCGTGGTTGGCGAGTGAATCTTTTGTGCAGAATGTGAGTAGAAATATAAGTGCTTCCGGACAATTGACATGGAATACTCCTGTAGACGGACTTTCTTTTATAGGTAAAGCTGGGGTGAATTACTGGACTAAATATGATAAAGCGTACCGGGCTGATACTTATTTTGATGATAGTAAGACAGTGGGGCCCGCTACTTTAAATGTATGGACTGCAAATAATACGTATACTACCTTTGAAGCATTAGCTACTTATGAAAAACAAATTAAAAATCATACCTTTAAGTTATTGGCGGGTACTTCTGTGGAGCAATCTAATAATAAAGGTTTGGAAGGTTATAGAAATACGTTTCCTAATAATTATTTGTATGAATTAGGTTCTGGAGATAAATCAACAGCTACTAATGATAGTTCATTGGAGGAATATGCGTTGCTTTCTTTTTTCGGGCGTATAAATTATGCATGGAAAGATCGTTATTTATTAGAGGCTAATTTGCGCTATGATGGATCGTCACGTTTTGCGGACGGTCATCGTTGGGGACTTTTCCCGTCAGTTTCTGCAGGGTGGAGAATTTCTGAGGAGGATTTTTGGAAGAATGCGGCAGTTTCAGCTGTAGTTGATAATTTGAAATTGCGTGCTTCCTATGGTGTACTTGGTAATCAAAATATAGGTGTTTATCCTTACCAACAGATTTATGAACTTGGACATGATTATCCTTTTGGAAATCCGGCAACTCTTCAGTCTGGGGCTTACATGAAAACCTATAATAATCCGGAAATTACTTGGGAAAAGACGGCTATAACGGATATTGGTTTAGATTTTAGTTTATTGAATGGACGTTTTAGTGGAACATTGGATTATTTTTATAAATATACTTCGGACATTTTAGCACCAGTTGAGGTGTCTAGTATTATGGGACGTGAAGTCGGACAATCTAATGTTGGAGCTGTTTCGAACGAAGGAATTGAAATAAATCTGACTTATAACGGACAAATAGGACGTGATTTCCGGTTTAGTATTTCTCCTAATTTTACATGGGTAAAAAATGCAGTTGAGAAATTGGCGAACGGAGCTACCGAAGAAATTAATAATAACAGAATTGTAGGGCAACCGATAGGTATTATATATGGATATGAAACTGATGGACTGTTTGTAGACCAAGCGGAAATAGATGCGGCTCCTGAGCAATTGGTAAGTAAGTCAGGATTGAAACCTGGTTATGTGAAATACAAAGATATTAGTGGTCCTGACGGGGTTCCCGATGGTAAGGTGGATGCGCAATATGATCGTACCGTATTGGGAAGTACTACCCCGAAGTTTTATTATGGTTTGAATCTTTCCGCTTCTTATAAAGGTTTTGATTTTTCAGCTTTATTACAAGGTTTAGGAGGTCATAAGCGTTTGATAGGATCTTATATGGCTTATGCATTCTACAACGGTGGACAGATACAGAGATGGCAGGCTGAATCTTGTTGGAAGGAAGAAAATCCTGATAAATGGGCTGAATATCCTCGATTGGAAACTTTGAATATGAATGACACTAATCTTCAAACTTCTGATTATTGGGTCCGTAATGCTAGTTTCTTACGAGTCAAGAATATACAAATAGGATATACATTCCCAAAAGCATGGACTAAAAAAATAGGTTTGGAAAATGTGCGTGTTTATGTAAGCGGACAAAATCTGTTCTCTTTCAATAGTTTCTATAAAGGTTGGGATCCTGAAAATGAGATAGGAACAGGGGATTCTCCCTCTTATTATCCGGTCAATAGTATTTATTCATTCGGATTTAATTTCAAGTTCTAAGTAAATCATTCAATCAAGAATCATTATGAAAAATATATATAATACATTAGGAATGACAAAGGCTTGTTTATGTGCTTTGGCTGTATCACTAGTAACAACTGGTTGCTCGGATTTATTAGATAAGGAGCCACCTTCAGCAATTTCTGATGGTAGTTTTTGGACTGGTGAAGGGGATGCCATGTTGGCTTTGACAGGATGTTATCGTTTCCAGACTGGTTGGTCGCATGATGATTTTGCTACGCCACAAGGGTTGCTCTATTTGGATTTTGCAGGTGGAAACGGAACGGAAAAGGAAAATTTTTCTACTTTAATGGCTAGTTCCAATACGGTGGCTACTAACAGTAATTTACGTTGGTATTGGGGAAATGCATATACGCAAATAGCTAAGTACAACACTTTTCTAGAGAATATTACGGACTGTCCGATGGAAGAATCTAAAAAAAGAACAGTGGTCTGCCGAAGTGAAGTGTTTACGAGCTTATTTCTTTTTAAATTTGGCATTTTATTATAAGGATGTTCCTATGCCTTTGAAAACTCTGTCGGTGGACGAAGCGAATTCTATCTCTCAAACACCTCAGACTGAAGTCTATTCGCAAGTGGAGAAGGACTTGAAGACTGCTATAGACTTGTTGCCTGTCCAATATTCTTCAGAGGAATATGGCCGGTTTACCAGGGGGGCGGCTAAGGTACTTTTAAGTCGTCTTTATCTGGCACAAGAGAGATGGGGAGATGCTGCTACTATTTTACGTAGTGTGATTGAGTCGGGAATATATGAATTGGATCGTCGTAATGGAGAGGACAGCTATGAGAAACTTTTTCAAATAAGAGGTGAATATAGCCCTGAGATAATATTTTGTATTATGGGGATAAAGGATTTGTATACTAATTCACGTTATCAATATTTATATCCTGAAGCTGCTTATGGAGGGTGGCATCAGTTCTCACCATATAACGAATTGGTGAAAGAATATTTCTGTGCAGACGGCAAGGACATTAAGACTTCTGAGGTTTATGATGAGAATGATCCTTATGTTAATCGGGATTTGCGCTTGTATGCTTCTATTTTTTTACCTCCTTTGGGAAGTTATGAGGGAACTAAGTATAATGATATAATTTATGATTGCTTTAAGGGAGCTAATACTGCAGATAGCTATAATAAATTTGCCTTATTTAATGGATATTGTCCGAAGAAAGGTTGTGATCCGTCTATAACTAATAATTTAGGTTCTACTCCCACTTATACTCCTATTATGCGTTATGCTGAGGTTCTATTAAGCTATCTGGAAGCGGTAAATGAATCGCAGCCGAATGCAGTAGACTAGAATTTATTGGATTTGACTATCAATGATATACGTGATCGTGTGAAATTGGTTGGAATAAAAAAGACAGACGTAGCGACACAGGAACTTGTTCGTGAAGCAGTTCGTAAAGAAAGACGTGTGGAACTGGCATTCGAGGGGCTTCGATATTATGACGTGTTACGTTGGGGCATTGCCGAGAAAGAACTTAATCATACATTTACCGGAGTAAAATTGTCGGATGATCCTCAAGCTCGTAATTATAGAGGGAGTGGGGCTACTGCTTCTCCGGTGGATGAAAATATGTATTATCAATTTGAGAAACGTACATGGGCACCCCATAACCGATATTTTCCTATTCCTCAAAATGATTTGAATGTAAATAAGAATCTGAAACAGAATGAGGGATATAATTAAGCAGGATTAAGTTTAAGATAAGATGAAAGAAAATGGATATGAAATGAAAAGATATGGCTATCCGGTAAAGAGATATTGTCAGACAATGGATTTGAAGGATGATCCGGAGCTGATAGAGAAGTATCGGGAGTGCCACAGTAAGGAGAAGTCGTGGCGGGAGATCAGAGAGGGGATCCGTTCAGTTGGTATTTTAGAAATGGAAATATATATATGCGGTAATCGGTTATTCATGATTGTCGAAACTCCTATTGATTTCGATTGGGAATCTGCTATGGCTAAACTTGCGACTTTACCCCGACAGCAGGAATGGGAAGATTTTGTATCGGTATTCCAACAATGCAGGAAAGGGGAACTTGCTAAAGAAAAATGGAGTATGATGGAACGTATGTTTTATCTATATGAATAATTAAAAAAGAGAGGAAAGAGAGGGTGCTGATAAAGTATTCTCTTTTTCCTTAAAATATAATAGAAGGTACATTGAACAATTTAATGATTATGAAATATTTTACTATCATTGCACTGTTGTGCTTATCCTGCATTTCATGTACGATGCAAAACAATTTATTACAATCTCCTAACGGTAAGATAGCCATTGAATATCATGCTGAAAAAGGTTTTTCTGTTATTTATCATAGTGGGCGGGATAAAGTTAAAATGATGTCATTACCTGAAATAGGTCTAAAAACGTCGGATACGGATGATTGCTTTAAATTGATAAGCTCAACTCCTGTAACTTCTGTAGTTGATGATTATGAAATGCTGACTGGTAAACGCAGGCATTGCCATAATGAGGCTAATGAATGTACTTATCGGTTTGAAAATGTCAAAGGACTTCGGGTAGATCTTATTTTCCGGGTTTATAATGATGGTATAGCTTTCCGTTATCATCTTCCTAAAACCAAAGAAGAGATTGTGGTTCTTGATGAGTACACTGCATTTGCTTTTACTCCAGGTATCAAGCGTTGGACACAAAAATTTACTGTAGGTTATGAGGACTTTTATTGGCCAAATACGGACGGCGTTGCAGATAATGAGGAACGTGAGTGGAGTTTTCCAACATTGTTCCAACCTTCGGACAGCGCTTTTGTACTATTAACCGAAGCCAACATATTACGTGATAACACAGGAGCTTATCTTACTAATGCAGCTGATTCTTCTATCTATAAGATAAAATTATCGGATGAACGGTTGATATGCCCATCCGGCTGGTATTCACCTTGGCGTGTCGCTATCATAGGAACATTAGCTGATATTGTCGAATCGACTTTGGTAACTGATGTGAGTGAACCATGTAAAATCCAAGATACCCAATGGATAAAACCTGGATTGGTCTCTTGGATATATTGGGCATATAATCATGGTTCTAAGGATTATCAAATAGTGAAGAAATATATTGATTTTGCCGCAGACTTTGATTTGCCCTATATGTTGATTGATTGGGAATGGGATGCAATGGGGAATGGAGGAAATCTGAATGATGCAATGAACTATTGTAAAGAGAAAAATGTAACTCCTTTGATATGGTATAATTCTTCTACTGCATGGTGTGATCCTACTCCGTTATATCGGTTGAATACCCCGGAAGTGCGTGACAAAGAATTTGAATGGCTAAAAGAAATAGGTATTCAGGGAGTTAAGATAGACTTTTTTGGTGGAGATTCTATAGGTACGATGAATTATTATATTGATTTGCTGGAGGATGCAGCCAGGCATAAATTGTTAGTCAATTTTATGGGGCAGCTATTCCCAGAGGCTGGCAACGGACGTACCCAAACCTGATGAGTGTGGAAGCGGTATATGGGGCCGAATGGTATAATAATAAACCGACATTGACTGATAATGCAGCTTGGCATAATTGTACCTTGCCTTTTACCCGTAATGTGATAGGTCCGATGGACTATACGCCTTGTACATTTACCAATTCACAACATCCACATATCACTACCGATGCGCATGAATTGGCGTTACTTGTTATTTTTGAGTCGGCTCTACAGCATTTGGCAGATCGTCCTGAAGGGTATAGGCAACAACCGGTAGAGGTACAGAACTTTATCAGGTATCTTCCGGTTGCATGGGAGGATACCAGACTGCTGTCCGGTTATCCGGCTGAAAGTGTTGTTATTGCTCGTAAAAGTAAGGATAGTTGGTATATTTCCGGTTTGAATGGTACGGAAAATACAAAATCATTTCGTGTGAATTTGGAGTTTATTAAAGATTCTATTCAGCTTATCCAACTGTTTTCGGATACTACTGATGGGAAACAAATAAAAATTGAAAATTCGGCATTCGATACCAAAGAATTGAATATAGAGTGCCAGCCTCGCGGAGGTTTTGTGGTATGGGTTAAGTTGAGGAAATAGGATAAGGGTAAGTGTTTTTAGCATATAGACAATTGTTTTGATATTGCTATGGAAGTTTTTATTAATGATGATAGATAAGCTTATCCCTTTGAAGAGATAGAATAAAAATAGTTTATGCTGGATTGGTGGAAGGTTAATTAATACTTATTGATAACTAATATAAAGTTAGAGTTTATGAAACGAGAACTTATTTTTACATTCTGTTGTCTGTTGACCACTTTGGTGTGGTCGCAGGAATATCAGCGGACAGAAACAGGCATTAAGGCTTCTATTTTTGGGAAAAAGATAGATGTGGAAGTGCAATGGTTTAATGCTAATAGTCTGCGCGTGTTGAAAATGCCGCATGGGCAATCGGTAGATAAGAAAAGTCTTTCGGTTATTGCAAGACCTGAAAAAACGGCTCTTAAAGTTTCTACGTCGGAAGATGGCAATATTGTAATGAAGAGCCGTTTACTGACGGTGAAACTAGACACAAAAACAGGTGTTCTGATTTATGAAACACGTAATGGGATGCCCCTATTGAAGGAATTGGAGAATGTGAAGGCATTCATACCTGTCAATGACGCAGGGCGGGCTACTTATTCTGTTTACCAAAGTTTTAAAACCGATAAGGATGAAGGGCTTTATGGACTTGGACAACTTCAAAACGGACAGATGATGCAACGTGGAATAGAGAAGTATCTGGTGCAAGGCAATACAGAAGACGTAACTCCTGTTTTTCAGTCGACTAAGGGATATGGTGTATTTTGGGATAATTATGCAGGTACGATGTATGTTGACAATGAAGAGGAAACGTCGTTCCGTTCAGATGTAGGCGATTGTATCGATTATTATTTCATGTATGGTGGTTCGGCTGACGGTGTAATTGCACAGATTCGCTTGCTGACCGGTTCTGTTCCTATGATGCCTTTGTGGAGTTATGGATTTATGCAAAGCAAAGAGCGCTATAAGAGCCAGGATGAAGTGGTAAGTGTTGTGAAGAAATACCGTGAATTGGGCATACCGCTTGACTGTATCATTCAGGATTGGCAATATTGGGGAAGTAACTATTTATGGAATGCAATGGAGTTCCTGAATTACGAGTACCGTGATCCGAAAAGGATGATTGATGAAGTCCACGGCTTGAATGCACACATGATGATTTCCATTTGGTCTTCTTTTGGTCCAAAGACTAAACCTTTCAAGGAACTTGAGAAGGAAGGGTTGCTGATGGATATGGCTACATGGCCCGAATCGGGTGTGGAAGGATGGCCGCCTAACTTTGATTATCCTTCTGGCGTGAAGGTTTATGATCCATATCATCCGAAGGCTCGTGATATTTATTGGAATTACTTGAACAAAGGTATTTTTCAGCTTGGCATGGACGGATGGTGGATGGACTCGACAGAACCTGACCACTTTAACCCCAAAGATTCGGATTTCGACCGACAGACTTATTCCGGTTCCTTCCGTAGCGTACGGAACGCTTTTCCGCTCGTAACAGTAGGCGGAGTGTCTGATCATCAGCGTGCTCTGACTCGCGATAAGCGTGTCATTATCTTGACCCGTTCAGGATTCTTGGGGCAACAACGTTATGGCTCAAATGTATGGACGGGCGATGTAGGATCTTCATGGGATATGTTTCGTAGGCAAATTACTGCCGGGTTGAATTTTTCTCTGACGGGAATGCCGCATTGGAATACTGACCTTGGCGGATTCTTTGCTGGTTCTTATAACAATAGCTTGGGAGGTGGAACGGCTACAAAAAATCCTATGTTCCATGAATTGTATGTGCGTTGGGCGCAATTCGGTGTATTTTGTCCAATGATGCGTAGTCACGGGGCTGATGCACCTCGCGAAATTTTCCTCTATGGTAAAGCTGGTGAGCCGGTGTATGATGCATTGGTTGATGCTATAAAACTCCGTTATTCGTTGATGCCTTATATCTATTCTACATCTTGGGAAGTAAGTCATCGTAATTCCACGTTTATGCGGGCACTATTCATGGATTTTCTCAGTGATCCTAAGACATGGAACATGGGCAGTGAGTATATGTTTGGATCATCCTTTTTAGTGGCACCTGTATTACATGCCCAATACACTCCTGAGCAGGCACAGCAAATCTTGAAAGAGAATGAAGGGTGGGGCTGCAAAGCGCAGGAGTCTGATATCCCTCTATTGTCTGTCGATTTTACTCAGTCTAAAGAAATGGAACTATATTTGCCTGCCGGTAGCCAATGGTATGATTTTTGGACGAACGAAGTGGCAGAAGGTGGGCAGAAGCTGAAGGTGACGACTGTGTTCAATCGTATTCCGCTTTATGTACGTGCTGGAAGCATCGTGCCGTTAGGTCCCGATGTGCAATACGTGACCGAGAAGAAATGGGACAATCTCAAGGTTTGTGTTTATCCTGGTGCCGATGGTAATTTTGTGCTTTATGAGGATGAAGGCAATAACTATAATTACGAAAACGGTGCTTATACTGAAATTCCGATGACTTGGAATGATGCCAAGCGGACATTGACTATTGATGCACGTCGTGGCTGCTATGAAGGGATGCTGGATGAGCGGAAGTTTACAGTTCGAATGCCGGATGGAAGTGAAAAGACAGTGCTTTATAAAGGGAAAAAAATAAATGTGAAATTTTAGTATGCCACATGATTTTTGAGAACTAGTTTCTTCTAGTAAAGAAAAGCCCTCGAAATCGGATAATTTCGAGGGCTTTTGTCTGTTTCTATACGGAAACTTGTGCGCGTGATAGGACTCGAACCTACACGTCTCACGACACCAGATCCTAAGTCTGGCGCGGCTACCAATTACGCCACACGCGCGACATTGCTTTGGTAAGCGGGTGCAAAGATAAGCAATATTTCTTAAGTACCAAAGATTTTTAGAAAATTATTCTTTGTGGCTATGTAAATATTCACGTGCAGCCTCAATAATGGTATCTACATTGCGTTGCATATCCTCTGAACTCATATTGACTTTGATGTCCGGATCTATACCGAATTCCAGATGTTGCATATCCGCATCGTACATGGGGCTGGCCGAGAAGCGGACAGACCAGCCGTTGGGCAGTTCGGAGGAGAAGGGCAGGCCGGAACCGCCACCTGTTTTGTCACCGATGATGGTTACTTTAGGTAGTATTTTCATTCTGTTCACAAAATCATTAGTGGCACTGAAAGAGCGACGGTTAGTCAGCACTACCGCCTGTTTTTGCCAGCGTACACGGTCTAGTGACGGTTCCAGCCAAACTGCTTTGGGAGTGGAGAAGTCATTGTGCCCCGGTCCGGTTTTATGGGACATATAGCCTACCAGCACTTTTTCATTCGTGAAACGTGCGGCTAATTTCTCGGCTGTGGTAAGATTACCACCCGAATTATTTCGCACATCAATAATCAACCCATCACAAATAGCCAGTTTGTTTAGAACCTCGTCCAGATTTCCTTCACCGATGCCCGATTGGAAACTGCCACAATAAATATAGGCTATATTGTCCTCGAATATCTGATACTTCATACCCGAGGATTGGGCATAATCCTTACCTAGATAAACACGTTGGATGCTGTCGCTGAAATTGGCCGGATAGCTGTCAAACCATTCACGATATTGGGAGTACTCCAGTTTGGAAGACAGATTTACGTGTCCGTCACGCAACTCGTTCAGCATATCTGCCAGAACTTCGAATAACTGTTCATTATTCATGCCTTTGGATATTCTCTGTTTATACTGGCTGTATATTTCATTCCAGTCCAATCCGTATTCCTGCTTTTTATAGTCAAGGAAACAATACTGGCGGTCGATAGTCTGCCATAATGCTTCGAAGTTGCCTTCGGGGGAGTTGTCGTATTCGTCCTCCGTGATGCACGAAGTAAATAATACAACAGACAATAACAGACTGATAAAAATATAACTATTTCTTTTCATCCTCTATATTAATAAGGGCTGACCCGGCTGGGCATCGCCACTTTGTTCTTACCTTTTAATAAATAAAAGTTTTTCACGAAACCTATCATAAAGGCGTGTGACCATATATGACTTTTCAGATTATTGACTTTCGCCTGCTGGATATCACATAGGTATCCGAAACGCATATTGACCGACCGGATAGGAAAATCCAATGTAACCAGCTGTCGCAAGGAAGGTTGGTTATGCAGGGAAGTGAACAGCACATTCTTGCCGCCATTCTTTAAACTGAATATCTCATAATAAGATTGTCCGTATTCCGGGGAAAACATACCCCCCATGACAGGCAGATTGGCTTGATAACGGGCTATCAGCGGATAGTTACCGATATGAAACCGATAGATGACCATACCCGATGCCGCCAGATTGACATATGCTTTAGCTTGGGCGGGATTATTGGAATTTCGCATGTTATAGATGAACCCGCCGTTCAAGTCCAGCATGGGACCCGCCAGTATCTTCAAGTTTTCTGTCAGCCGGAACTGGTAATGCAGTGCATAATTCCAATTGACCATACCTGCCATTTCATTACTTGTTTCTGCTTTATTCTCTGTCAGGGACAGATTGGCTTGGAACAGACTTTGAACAGACACGTTGCCATTCATCAGTTTGGTCATGCGCATACTTTCACGCAGGATACGAATTTCGGGTCCGGTATATTCCATCGGTGAAAGATAGGTGTCCAATATATTTGTAAAACCGGCACCGTAAAGAGTAGCTCTCATAACGTAGCGGTTTGCTTGTAAGCTGTCTTCCTGCGCCTGCGAAGACAGACCCAAAAACAGGGACAGTAATAACAGGAGAATTTTCTTCATTTCTTAAAACAGTTTCATCTGGCCGGTAATTTCATCAATGATATCTGTTTCACTCTTACCATGATCCGGATCTTCAATTTCGGCAGTTTCTTCGTTTTCATCAGTCCCCTCTTCCGCACCGTCCTCTTCTTTGGAAGGTTCGGGGAAGCGTAAAGGTTCCAGTTCATTTATTTGTTCAATGTTGTAAGTACTGATTCGTTTTCCTTTCGCTTTGAAACTCTTGATTCCGATGAATTCGTCCACATCTATTTCCAATGGATCACGGAAACTGTCATGTCCTCCGAATATGACTTGTATGCGTGGATAAGCCACACAAGTAAGCAATATAGAGCGACTTTCCTTATTCTCGCCCAAATAATTGAGACGGCGTGAAGTGGATTCAAAAGTGAATCGTTTCAGATAAGGATATCCCTGATCGGCATCAAATAAAGCGGCGGACCATACCTTGTTGGCATCGAACTTCTCGATGATGTGGATCCCCGGATCATAATGATTGTTCAAATCGAAGTTACTGGTATAGAATTCTCCATTTTCATGGACTATTAAAATCAATTCGTCACTTTGGAATTCTCCCAGATATTCACCGCGTCCGTCATAGTTCAAGCGGAGTACATCCCGGTCAAACCATACTTTTCTTCCACCCAGGGTAGAGCCGCCACGTTGTTTCAAGGCTATTTTATGTACTTCGTATTTAGACAGGATATTGCCCATGGACTGGCGTCCCTTTATATTGATGTCACTGAAATCTTTTTCATATATGATTTTTTTGATACGCGGATTCGGCTTTAAGGTAATCTTGATAACCTCCGCTTCCCCATTGGGATTGGCTGTAAAGTAAACGATACGTGAGCCGGGCGTACCTTGCGTTACATCATATTCACGGTCGCGGGTGATGGAGGTAATGTTGAATCGTTTGATATAGTGAAACCCTTCTTTTCCATCCCGATAGACCACATTGTATATGGTACGTTTGTCGTTTTTCTTGAAGATATTGACATAGAGAACATTCTTGCCGACAAACATTTTGTCTGTTACACGAACCACTTTGTATTTGCCGTCTTTATAGAAGATAATCACATCGTCAATATCTGAACAGTTGGCTATAAATTCATCTTTTTTCAAGGCGGTGCCGATAAAGCCTTCTTCGCGGTTGATATAGAGTTTTTCGTTAGCTTCCACTACCTTCGCCGCCTCAATGGTATCGAAGTTACGTAACTCTGTACGGCGGGGGTATTGTTTGCCATATTTATCTTTCAACATCTGATACCAGTCAATGGTATATTCTACGATATGTGCCAGATGATTGTTTATTTCTTCAATCTGTTCCTTGATACGGGCTATGTTCTCATCTGCTTTATCCTTGTTGAACTTCAGAATCCGGGCCATCTTGATATCCAATAACTTCAGAATATCCTCTTTGGTCACTTCACGGATAAATTGCGGATAGAAAGGAGTCAGCCGTTCATCAATGAATTCGCAGGCGGCATCTGTATTTTCGGATTGCTCGAACTTTACTTCCTTATAAATCCGTTCTTCGATAAAGATTTTTTCCAATGATGCGAAATGAAGGTTTTCAAGCAATTCTCCTTTGTGTATTTCCAACTCTTGACGAAGCAGGGACAACGTGTTGTCCGTGGCTTTTTTAAGGACGGCACTGACTGTAAGGAAGTGGGGCTTCTTTTCATCAATTACACAGCAATTGGGAGATATGCTTACTTCACAATCAGTAAATGCATAGAGCGCGTCCAAGGTTTTGTCCGAGGATACTCCCGGAGCAAGGTGCACTAGGATTTCCACTTTTTCAGAAGTAAGATCTTCCACTTTCCGGATCTTGATTTTTCCCTTTTCACTGGCTTTGACAATAGAGTCGCATACCCCCGGGACAGTCTTTCCGAAAGGCACTTCGGCTATGGACAATGTTTTGTTGTCTATTTTATTGATTTTAGCACGTACTTTCACCATTCCGCCGCGTTCTCCATCGTTGTAGCGTGATACATCAATAGAGCCTCCTGTCTGGAAATCGGGATAGAGTTTGAATTCCTCACCACGCAAATAGGCAATGGAGGCATCACACAGTTCGTTAAAATTGTGTGGCAGGATTTTGGAAGAAAGGCCCACAGCAATACCTTCTACTCCCTGAGCGAGCAAGAGCGGGAATTTGACAGGTAGGGTGATCGGCTCTTTGTTTCGTCCGTCGTATGATGCTTGCCATTCGGTGGTTTTGGGATTGAAAACCACATCCAATGCGAATTTGGACAGACGTGCTTCGATATAACGGGGGGCAGCGGCACCGTCGCCTGTCAGTATGTTACCCCAGTTTCCCTGACAGTCTATCAACAGATCCTTTTGGCCTAGCTGCACCAACGCATCGCCTATGGAAGCATCGCCGTGCGGGTGAAACTGCATGGTATGTCCTACAATGTTTGCAACTTTGTTATATCGGCCGTCATCCAATCTTTTCATAGAGTGGAGGATACGTCTTTGGACAGGTTTCAAACCATCATTGATGTGCGGTACGGCACGTTCCAGTATTACGTAAGAGGCATAGTCCAAAAACCAGTTCTGATACATTCCGCTCAGCTGGTGCTTCACCCCTGTTTTTTTGGTATCGGCAGGTTTATAGTCCAAGTGTCCGTTCTCCGGCGTGGGGATATTTTCTTCGTTTTGTTCCTCTTTATCAATAAAATCGTCGCTCATATATATTTAAATTCCTTAATGTTCTGATGATATGCACGCAAAAATACGACTTTTATTGAAAAAAATCATTTACTTTGCATATTATTTCGCCCTTATTAAAGGTTGAAAACAGGAAAAAACAACAAAAGTGTAAGAATAAACAGATAAGAAAATGGCACAAGAAGATGTTTTTAAGAAATTAGTATCGCACTGTAAAGAGTATGGTTTTGTATTTCCGTCCAGTGATATCTATGACGGACTGGGCGCTGTATACGATTACGGTCAGATGGGAGTGGAGTTGAAGAATAATATCAAGCAATATTGGTGGCAGAGTATGGTGCTGCTGCACGAGAACATCGTAGGTATTGATTCTGCTATTTTTATGCATCCTACTATTTGGAAGGCTTCCGGACATGTGGACGCATTCAATGATCCTCTGATTGACAACCGCGATTCTAAAAAACGTTATCGTGCCGATGTGCTGATTGAAGACCAGCTTGCCAAATATGACGAGAAGATAAACAAAGAAGTGGCCAAGGCTGCCAAGAGATTTGGTGATGCTTTTGATGAGGCTCAGTTTCGTAGCACCAACGGTCGTGTTCTGGAGCATCAGGCCAAGCGCGACGCTTTACATGAACGGTTCTCAAAAGCTTTGAACGACAATGATTTGGATGAACTTCGTCAGATTATCATTGATGAAGAGATTGTTTGTCCTATTTCGGGAACCAAGAACTGGACTGAAGTACGTCAGTTCAATTTGATGTTCTCTACCGAAATGGGTTCTACTGCCGATGGTGCCATGAAGATTTATCTTCGTCCGGAAACAGCGCAGGGTATTTTTGTCAATTACCTGAATGTACAGAAGACCGGTCGTATGAAGATTCCTTTCGGTATCGCTCAGATTGGTAAGGCTTTCCGCAACGAGATCGTAGCCCGCCAGTTCATTTTCCGTATGCGTGAGTTTGAACAGATGGAGATGCAGTTCTTCGTAAAACCGGGTACTGAGCTGGAGTGGTTCCCCAAATGGAAAGAAACTCGTTTGAAATGGCATAAGGCATTAGGTTTCGGTGATGATCATTACCGTTTCCATGATCACGATAAACTGGCACATTATGCCAATGCAGCTACAGACATTGAATTCCTGATGCCGTTTGGATTCAAGGAAGTGGAAGGTATTCATAGCCGTACGAACTTTGACTTGAGTCAGCACGAGAAGTTCAGTGGCAAGAGCATCAAGTATTTCGATCCGGAATTGAACGAAAGCTATACTCCGTATGTTATTGAAACATCTATCGGTGTGGACCGTATGTTCCTTAGCATTATGAGTGCTGCTTATACAGAAGAGACATTGGAGAATGGTGAAACTCGTGTGGTATTGAAATTGCCTGCTGCTCTGGCTCCGGTGAAACTGGCCGTGATGCCGTTGGTGAAGAAAGACGGCCTGCCCGAGAAGGCGCGTGAGATTATGAATGACTTGAAGTTCCATTTCCACTGCCAGTATGATGAGAAAGACAGCATCGGCAAGCGTTACCGTCGTCAGGATGCCATCGGTACTCCGTATTGTATCACAGTAGACCACCAGACTTTGGAGGATAATTGTGTAACTTTGCGTAATCGTGATACCATGCAGCAGGAGCGTGTAGCTATTTCGGAACTGAACAATATCATTGCCGATAAAGTAAGTATAACAAGTCTGCTGAAGACTTTGCAATAATAAATGTATTATGAATAAAAGTATTCTTTGGCTGATTGGTCTGCTGTTTGTTACTTCCCTGTCCATTGTTTCATGTAGTGAGACGGATGGGACAGAAGATCCATATGCAAACTGGGAAGAGCGTAATCAGCGGTATATTGACTCCATTGCTACAGTGGCGGAAGCCAATCGAGGCAATGGAGAAGGGCAATGGAAAATCATCCGTTCCTATAAACTTCCATCTTTGGGATTGAATGAAACAGGAAAGATCATTGATAATGTTTACTGTAAGATTCAGAAAGTGGGAGATGGTACTGAGAGTCCTATTGCTACGGATACGGTAGCGGTGAATTATCGTGGTCAATTGATTAACGGTACGGTTTTTGACCAAAGTTATCAGGGTGAGCTTGATCCGGAAACTGCCACTCCTAGAAAATTTCTGGTAGGTGCGGTGATAGCAGGGTGGAGTACGGCCTTGATGAAAGGATTTGGTGGTATGAAAGCCGGTGACCAATGGAAGCTTTATATTCCTTATCCATTGGCTTACGGAAAAGATGGTACAGAAGGTATTCCCGGATATTCAACGTTGATATTTGATGTGAATTTGGTTGATATATTCCCGTTGAAGGGTACGGGAAAAAGCATTGATGATACCTTGGATGCTAAAAAATAGCTATCATAGAATATTGGAAAGAAGAGAGTATTGCAGTTTGTTGCAATGCTCTTTTTTTATGGTGTTTTGATTCATGTCGGTTGGACGAGACGGGGGCCTGTCAGGTGAATTGTTTGGGGATTTGCTGAAATGTTTTTGGGGGGTATGGCGTTTTCCTTGGTATGGTTAATGGTTCTTTTATCCGCTTGCTACGCGTTCCATTGTCTGTAAGGAATGGTTTAAAGGTTGGGGTAAAACGGCTTAATTATATTATATTAAGAAGAACTCTTGACGGAAACAAGAAGATTGTTTTATCGGGGATATAAATAAAACACTTCGTTTTTTCGGTATCCGCCGAAGTGTTTTTCCTTTCAGCATAATGTTGTGGGATAGTTTGACGGGCGAATAACTGTAAGAAACAATATAATCTTTATCTTGGTCAATTCATTAAACCAATGATTGACGCAAAGATAAAGATTATGACAAATTATTTAATAAATTATTTCACGTTTCCTGCTTTGATCAAGTATTCGGCAATCTGAACAGCGTTCAATGCCGCACCTTTCTTAATCTGATCGCCTACAATCCAGAAAGTCAGTCCGTTTTCGTTTGCCAGATCTTTGCGGATACGACCTACAAACCGGATCTTTACCTGCCGGGAACAAAGGCATCGGATATTCTTTCTCTGCCGGATTGTCCATTAATACCAGTCCGTCACCTTTGGCAAATGCTTCACGGGCTTCTTCAGGAGAAATGGGGCGTTCAGTTTCTACCCAGATACTTTCCGAGTGAGAACGGAGGGCGGGAACACGTACACACATGGCGCTAACCTGAATGTCGGAGTGCATAATCTTACGTGTTTCGTTGTACATCTTCATCTCTTCCTTGGTATATCCGTTTTCAGTGAACACATCAATCTGGGGAATCAGATTGAATGCCAGTTGATAAGCGAATTTCTCTACGGTCACGGGCTCGTTAGCCAATACCTGACGATATTGTTCATACAATTCATCCATAGCTGCTGCACCTGCACCGCTGGCAGCTTGATAAGTAGCCACATGCACACGTTTTATGTGTGAAAGATTTTCGATGGCTTTCAGCGCAACTACCATCTGGATAGTTGTACAGTTGGGGTTAGCTATCACGTTACGGGGACGATTCAAAGCATCTTCCGGATTCACTTCGGGCACTACCAAAGGCACGTCGGCATCCATACGGTAAGCGCTGGAGTTGTCAATCAGTACGGCACCATGTTTGGTAATGGTTTCACAAAACTCTTTTGTGGTACCTGCGCCGGCTGATGTGAAAGCGATATCTACACCTTTAAAGTCATCGTTGTGCTGAAGGAGTTTCACTTCAATCTGTTTACCGCGGAATGTGTATTTTCGTCCTGCACTGCGTGAAGAACCGAATAACACTAACTCATCCAACGGGAAGTTCCTTTCATCGAGCACACGCAGGAACTCTTGTCCTACAGCTCCGCTCGCACCAACAATTGCTACTTTCATTTTGTTTTTTGTTTTATAAGATAAAATTTAGTAATACTTTAGAACTATCTCTCAGCATGTAAGTACGTTCTGCGTGCAAAATTAGAACATTTTAGAATATAAATCAGTAAAAAGAAAGTTTTTTTTCGTAATTTTGTTGATATTATGGTATAAAACTTAAAAAAGATGGAATTATTCGACCTTAACATACATTTTCCGGTCACAGATCCTACCTGGATATTCTTCCTGGTACTCATTATCATTCTGTTTGCCCCTATGATTTTGGGGCGTTTACGCATTCCGCATATTATTGGTATGATACTTGCCGGGGTAGTGGTAGGCAAGTATGGCTTTAACATTCTGGAGCGTGACAGCAGTTTTGAATTGTTTGGAAAGGTAGGACTTTACTACATTATGTTTTTGGCCGGTCTTGAGATGGATATGGACGATTTCAAGAAAAACAGGACAAAAGGATTGGTCTTTGGTATGTTTACTTTCCTCATCCCGATGGGGCTGGGCATATGGAGTAGCATGAGTATGCTGAACTATGGATTCCTGACTTCTGTGCTGCTGGCCAGTATGTATGCCAGTCACACCTTGATTGCTTATCCTATTATCAGCCGGTATGGCTTGTCGCGGCAACGGACGGTCAGTATCACTATTGGTGGTACGGCGGTGACTGTGGTGCTGGCTTTGATGGTGCTGGCTGTTATTGGTGGTATGTATAAAGGTGAGGACGTAGGCGGACTGTTTTGGGTGCTGTTGGTTGCCAAGGTGGTTTTGCTGTTCGGACTTATCATATTTTTAATGCCTCGCATCAGCCGGTGGTTTTTCCGTACATATGAGGATGCGGTGATGCAATTTATATTTGTGCTGGCTATGGTGTTCCTGGGCGGAGGCTTGATGGAACTGGTGGGGATGGAAGGTATTTTGGGAGCTTTCCTTGCCGGGCTGGTATTGAATCGTTTTGTTCCTCATGTTTCTCCTTTGATGAACCGGCTGGAGTTTGTGGGTAATGCGCTGTTTATTCCCTATTTCTTGATTGGGGTGGGAATGATTATTGATGTACGTTGCCTTTTTACGGAAGGTGAAGCGCTGAAAGTGGCGGTTGTAATGACCGTAGTGGCGACATTCAGTAAGTGGCTGGCTGCATGGATAACCCAGAAGATATATGGCATGAAAAAAGTGGAGGGCAGCCTGATATTCGGATTAAGCAATGCACAGGCTGCTGCGACTTTGGCCGCTGTGTTGATAGGTCACGGTATTATTATGGAAAATGGAGAGCGGTTGTTGAATGATGATGTTTTGAATGGTACGGTGGTCATGATTTTGTTCACTTGTATTATAAGTTCTGTTGTGACAGAGCGTGCCGCACGCAAAATGGTGACCCAGGAAAATCTGATGGAGGGCAGCGAAGGTAAGGAACAGGAACGCATCTTGATTCCGGTAGCTAATCCTGAAACCATAGAAGGATTGGTAGGCATGGCTTTGATGATGAGGCATCCTAAACAAAAAGAGTCATTGGTGGCACTGAGTGTGATCAATGATAATAATACTTCAGAAACCAAGGAACTCATAGGCAAGCGTAACTTGGAGCGTACGGCGATGATTGCTGCTGCTGCCGATGCGTCTGTAAAGACTGTGTTGCGTTATGATTTGAATATTGCGCAAGGTATTATTCATACGCAGAAAGAATATGCGGTAACGGATATTGTAATAGGTTTGCATCGTAAGACGAATTTGATGGATTCTTTCTTTGGTACAATGACGGAAAACTTGTTGAAGGGCACGAACCGCCAGATTATGATCGCTAAATTATTGATGCCTGTCAATACGTTGCGCCGGATTGTGGTGGCGGTTCCCGATAAGGCGGAATATGAAAAAGGTTTCTTGAAATGGATGACACAGCTCTGCCGTATGGGTAAACAATTGGGATGCCGCGTGCATTTCTTTGCTACGGAAGATACATTGAAGCATTTGCGTGCCCTGACAGAAAAACAGGAGGCGAATACTTTTACGGAGTTTTCTTTATTGGAAGAGTGGGATGATCTGCTTTTATTGACCGGCCAGGTGAATTATGACCATCTGTTTGTGGTTGTGTCTTCGCGTAAAGGTTCCATCTCTTATCAGACTTCTTTTGAACGTCTGCCGTCACAAATCAGCAAGTACTTTGCCAATAACAGTTTGTTGATTGTGTATCCGGATCAGTTAGGGGACGATCCGCAAGAGATTGTTTCGTTTTCTGACCCTCGCGGGCAATCGGAAACACGAGTATATGATAATGTAGGAAAATGGTTCTACAAATGGTTTAAGAAAGGTGATGAACGAAATTAATATAGAGTGGCAGCAACGTACGGAGTTGTTGCTGGGAAAAGATAAGATGAAACGCCTGCGTCACGCTCATGTGTTGGTGGTAGGTTTAGGTGGAGTTGGGGCGTATGCTGCCGAGATGATTTGTCGTGCAGGAGTAGGCCGTATGACAATAGTGGATGCAGACATTGTGCAGCCCAGTAATATTAATCGTCAGCTTCCGGCCCTTCACTCTGCTGTGGGACGTCCCAAAGCGGAAATTTTGGCGGAACGTTTCCGTGATATTAATCCTGATTTGGAATTGACTGTATTGGTGGAGTATCTGAAAGATGAGCGTATTCCGGAATTGCTGGATAGTGCAAAATTTGATTTTGTGGTGGATGCCATTGATACGGTAGCTCCTAAATGTTACCTTATATATAATGTGCTTCAACGCCGTCTGCCCATTGTGAGTAGTATGGGGGCCGGTGCTAAATGGGATATTACTCAGGTTCGTTTTGCCGATTTATGGGATACTTACCATTGCGGATTAAGCAAAGCCGTGCGGAAGCGTTTGCAGAAAATGGGAATGAAGCGAAAACTTCCGGTTGTATTTAGTACAGAGCAGGCCGATCAGGATGCGGTGATATTGGTAGATGATGAGAAAAATAAGAAATCTACTGCCGGAACCGTGAGTTATATGCCGGCAGTCTTTGGCTGTTATCTGGCGGAGTATGTGATAAGAAGAATTTGATTATGATAGAATTACAGGGAATAACGAAGAGTTTCGGGACATTGCAGGTACTGAAAGGTATTGACTTGATGATAGAAAAAGGAGAAGTGGTAAGTATTGTGGGTCCCAGCGGTGCGGGGAAAACTACATTATTGCAGATTATGGGAACGCTGGATAAGGCGGATACGGGTACTATTTTACTGAATGGTACAGAAGTGAGTTGTTTGAAGGAAAAAGAGTTGTCGGCTTTTCGTAACCGGCAGATTGGCTTTGTGTTCCAGTTCCACCAGTTACTTCCTGAGTTTACAGCTTTAGAGAATGTGATGATGCCTGCGTTGATAGCAGGTACATCTTCTTCCGAAGCTATGCGGAAAGCCAAAGAAACGCTAGCTTTTTTGGGCTTGTCCGAACGTGCTTCGCACAAACCGGCTGAATTATCGGGAGGGGAGAAGCAACGGGTGGCGGTAGCGCGTGCATTAATAAACAACCCGGCGGTTATCCTTGCGGATGAGCCGTCGGGCAGTCTGGATACTCGCAATAAAGAGGAACTTCATCAGTTGTTCTTTGATTTACGTGATAAGTTAGGTCAAACTTTTGTTATTGTTACTCATGATGAAAATCTGGCTCGTTTGACAGACCGTACTATTCACATGGTAGATGGCAGGATCTCTTTGAAAATTTAATAGAGCAAAGATCAGTTTAATGATATGTGAATACTGTCATGCTGTTCTTTCCATTTGTCTATCTGGAATTCTCCGGTATCTCCCTCTTCCAGTAGTACACCGTCCATACTCAGGTTGACTGTTGTTCTTGTCCCGGCATTAAGTTGTGTAGTTAGTTTTTGTTGGTAATGCTTTATTGTTCCGTTACTTAACTGTACAAAGATTTGAAACATAGGATTAGGCTGAGAGGGGAACACCGATACAAAATTATTGTTGAATTCTGTACGGTTAGTGCTGGGTTTCAACCCGAAGCTGATTGTTTTGAAAGTGCCTTCGGGCCGGGCTGAAAAATAATTCAGGTTGCTATAGATATTACTGATGTATATCCACATTGAATCAATGGCATCACTGAAAGCATCACCGTTTGTTTCAGACACTATGACGCTTAAGGCTGCTGAAGCATGTTTAAGATGTGCTTGCAGGTCATCTTTCCCTATATTTATATTTTGTGTTCCGTATACAAGGCTATGTATCGGGTAGTATACCGTATCTCCCGGTATTTTCCTTAGTCCTAAACTGGTTGTATTCAGTTTTTTGCCTATAATTAGCGTGGGATCTGCCAGATAGGCATCACCTGCTGTACCAAAGTAATCGGGATATCCCCAATATATCACATTGTATGTACCTACAGGAAGCCTTAAAGGATATTTTTGGGATTTTCCTATTCCATTCGTGAGGGCGGTAATTTAGCTGCATCAAAGATTCGTAATCTGGAATGTCCCAGTTACGATCTAATAGATTATGGATGCGGTAAATTTATCAGAAAAATACATATTCCTTGATCTTCGTTCATGGGAAATCAACATTGCGCGGACAGCCCGTCGTCTTGGTGTGTCCCGTAATACGGTACGACATCTCCAATCCCTAAGCTCCGAGGAAGTCCTTCAGCAAAAAGAACGGCATTACAAGCTCCATGCCTACGAGCAGGCCGTCGCATCCCTTCTTATCAGTCTCCCCTCCATTTCCAGCAGCCGTATTGGCGACTACTTGCGGGAACATTATCCGGACTTTCCGCACGTCTGTGAGAAGACCGTCCACAATTATGTCCAGTTCATCCGGAAGAAGCACCACATTCCTCCGGTCAGATAATTATCGGCACCACTCCCCCAAGGAGTGGGAGTCCGGTCCGTCATATACATAATCCTTAACAGCAAACATTATACATTAATTATATATGAATACCCAAAGCTTTACAAACGGAACAAGCCGCCTGTCACGGGCTGTACGGCGTCAGGAATGCGGGACACATCTTTGCTATGAGCTCAGCACTTCCCAATTTTCTGACATGAAAGTCAGAAGACTCACCCGCCAATACGGTTTTTTCGGTTACAGCATCTATCGGTATCTCGTGAACGAGACACTCCACAACGGGAGTTACCTCCTGCTGTGGTGCGAGGAAACGGCGCAGTACTGGAATGCCTCTTTGGAAGATGTCACAAGAATTGTCAACGGCTGCATACAGGTCGGCCTGTTCAATGACGAGCTTTTCAGGAAACACCGCGTCCTGACTTCCGCCGACATACAGCGGAACTATATGGACCATATCAGGTCCTGCGGCATGCTCTCCCGGTATCCCGACATCCCCAAGGAGTTCGAGCTTTCGGCCAGCTGATGTATTATCCACTTTAAATATAAAGCTTATGCCAAAAACAGCTAAAAAGGGTTTCACCTATTTCAGGTTCGAGACCGATCATTTCTATGATCCGAAAGTAAAAAGACTAAAGAATAAATTTGGAATGGAAGGCTGGGGTGTGTTCCATTTCATTGTAAACGAGATCTACCGTGTCGAGGGATGCTACATGGTCATGGATGCCGACGGCCTGTTCGACATCTCGGACTATTCCCGTATGGATGAGAAAAAGGTTTCGGACATCATCGACTACTGCGCCGAACTGGGCCTTTTCAACAAAGAACTATGGCAGGACAAACAGATTCTGACCAGTGAGGAGATACAGGAACTGTATGTGGGCATCTGCAAGGCCATCCACCGCAAGCCCGGCATTCCGGAAAGCATCCTTTTGCTGGAAACGGAACCGTCACCGGAGTCCGCCCCCGCACCGCATGCCACTTGTGAACAGCAGGACATCCCGGCACATGAATGCGATTCTCCGGCCTCCCTTCCGAAGGATGAGAAGGAAATCCGGCAGGCTGTGACACGCATACGCACACTGTTCGCCGCTGAAAAGGAACTTCGCGAAGAACCGGACAAAACTCGCGAAAATAAACCATATAAAATAAAAGAAAATAAAATATCCTCCCCAACCCCTCCGGCACAAGCCTCCGGTGAAGGGGAGAAGGATGAGGACAGGGATTCTCTTTCAGGGAAGCTCAAGTATCTGGGAGTGGACGAGTATTATACCGGCTGGATATACCGGCTTTCGGTCTGTTATCCCGAATTCCCGGTCGGAAAGGCGATCGAGGATATCCTGCAGAGCAATTTCCACCTGACCAAGGGGAACTACCTGTATCCGCTCGTTGAAAACTATATCGCCAAATACAACGCCGAGTACGGAGAGGCCGACCGGCAGAGGAGGCAGGAGGAAACCATGCGCAACCGCCGCAAGACGCTCGAGCTTCTGGGTGTCGCGGTGAGGGACCAGCAGGAAATCCTGCAGCTCGCCTCCGTAGCGCCCATGGTGCTGGACACCGCCCTGAAGGAGACCTGGGGCAACAAGAGGATCAAGAGCCCCACCAGATTTATCCTGAGCCGTATGAGGCAGGCTGTTTCCGCATAGGAGCCGGAAACGCCGTATTGAGAATATGATGGAATTACCCCTGAAAAGCTGTCCGCGAGGATGGCGGGAATAAATTTATAAATTTAAAAAACTCATCCTGCCCATCCGTGAGGACCGGCAGGAATCAAACGGAAAAGACCATTAAAGCGACATAACCATGACATCACAGGAAGCCAATTCAATCCCGTTGGGAGACATCCTCTCCCATTACGGTTACGAGCCGTCCAGACGGTACGGCGGCTATGACATGTACCGTTCCCCCTTCCGTTCCGACACTTCCCCGAGCTTCAAGGTTTTCAAGCAGGAGAACCGCTGGTATGATTTCGGGGACGGTACGTATGGCAGGGCGGTGGATCTGGTCATGCGTGTGGAAAACTGCTCCTTTCCGCAGGCCATGAAGGAACTGGGAAGGATGAGGACCTCCCCGCAGCTTTCCATGCCGTCCACGATACGGAAACCGGAGGCTGCAGCAGGAAGGCCTCCGGCAGCCACCCCGATGACCGTCCTGAAGGTCATTCCCGTTCAGAACAGGCATCTGCTTGACTACGCCGCCTCACGTGGCATTGACAAGGAGATTGTCCGTAAATACTGTGTGGAGGTCCACTACTGTTTCGAGAGGAATCCGCGTGAGAAATACGCGCTCGGATTCGCCAACGACCACCGGGGTTTCGAGTTGCGGAACAGCATGTTCAAGGGGTGCGCCTACGCCAAGGATATTACCTGCATCAGTGAAGGCAACAGGTCCTGCGCCGTTTTCGAGGGCTTTTTTGACCTGCTCAGTTTCAAGCAGTACGCAAGGGAGCATCCGGAGATGCCCGCACTTGGAAAGCTGGACGTGTGCGTATTGAACTCCACGGCCATTGTGGACCGTTCAAAGGATTTCCTTTCAAAGTATGAGAAGGTACACGCCTTTCTCGACAACGACGCCCCAGGGCGCGGGGCACTGGGAAAGATACGGAGTTTCCTTCCTGAAGACGTGATACTGGTGAACGAGTCGGAACGCCTGTACCCCAGGTGCAATGATTTTAACGAATTCCTGCAGAAAGCCGGATGTCCGGCAGCGGGACATGAAATATGAAGAGCAAAAAAACAGAATGATGAAAACATTTGAGGAAATATACCGGGATGCGGCAGTCCGGAACGGCTGTAATGCCGGGAAAACATTTGCGAGGGTCATGTTCGAGGAGGGCATGAGCCAGAACCTTGAGCGTTGCATGGACAGGGCCGCCGGTTCCCATACGGACCTCATGGCCTTTGCCGGATGGTTCGGAAAGCGTCTGGCCAGGGAATCTGTCAGGTGCAATGCCACCCGCGTGAACTTCTCCCAGGATATAACAATAGAAGGCAAGAAATACACCACCCGGTTCGGTACGGTCACTTTCAGCACGGAGGAAAAGAAAAGTCTTGAGGAACGTGCGGAAGAGATTGCCGGAAGACTGCTGTCATCCGGCCCGTCAGAAGACCTGAAAACGTTGTTGAAAGAAGCCGTACTGACCGGCTACGATTTACAGAAGGATGATTTTGATGAGGATTAAACGATCAAGCATGAAACAGAACAATGACATACCGGATAAAATCATGGAACGTATCCGCAAACTGATGCGTCTGAAGGAGTCCACCACTTCCGAAGGCGAGGCACGTGCGGCGGCCGCAGCCGCAAGCAGGCTTCTGAAAGAATACAACCTGTCCCTGTTCGACATAAGTGGAAGAGCTCAGGCAACGGTCTTTGCAATCGGGAGGTCCGGAGCATTCAGCTACAAGGACACTTTCGGCAGCTATTGGAAGCGCGACCTGTTGAACGTGCTGTGCCGGTACAACTACTGCCGGATACTTCTCTGCCGGGGCACAACCGACATGTTTATCGTCGGAACCGATGAGAATATTACCGCCGTCTCCGTACTGTACGATTATCTGCGCACGGCTTTCCGCCGGCTGGCAGAAGAGAGGCACCGGGAATACGTGTCCGTCAGACGCGGATATTACCGGACCGGAAAATACAGAAAGAAATACATACGCTCCTATCTCGAGGGTGTCACCCCCCGGATTAAGGGAACAGTTTGAGGCAGGTCGCAGCCGGCCGGCAGAGGAGGCACGGGAAACCGCCCTGGCATGCTGTCATGACACGCTCATAGACAAATACCTGGAAAAAATAGGAGCCGGCACTTCAAAGGCACATCCGAGAAAGACCGGGACCGACCGCTCCGCGTATTACTCAGGCATGGGTGACGGCAGGACCATCAGTCTGAACCGGCAGATAAAAGGAGGTGGTATATGACAGCATTGTGGATATCATTTGCGGCCCTGTATGCACTGGGCATGCTGTGGCTTGCATATCAGATCAGGACCGCCCCCAGTGATCTGGAATTATGGGGCGAGGAAATAGAATAAACCGTTAAAATCATAATAATATGTACTTTATACATTATATACAGACTTATGCGTCGGTAAACAGGAAAGGCAGCGAGCTCCAGAGCTATATCCTGAAGTTCAAGGACTGCCTGCTCAAGGACCGGAACGCACTGGATGATCTGAAAGAGGAGATTCATTGCCGGATAGAAGAACTGGATGCCAGGTATCCGCGTACCCACCCCCTGCATTTTGATGCGGGAAACGATTCCGGAGCCCGATGGTACATCCATGTGGAAGGAAAGCCGGACAATCTTGTATGCATCATCTCCATTGCAAAAGTGAGGAACCTGCTGGGAAAAGGCACAGTCTCCTTTCCCGGGAAAGACAAGGATGGAGTGAAAGGATGAGGAACACATACTGGTTTGCCGTGGACTATAATGGTACGGGACATCTTTTCACCTGTCCTCCCGAAAGGGACACGGGGATGTGGACCGGCGAGGAAGCCCTTTACATCCCCAAAGGACAGTTCGGGGAGATGTTTCCGCAAATCACCTGGCAGGACGCGCCGGTGGTGGTGACCCTGGAGGTGCTTCCCTGCGTGGAGACCCGGCGGCTGCGTCTTGTCAAGCGCTGTCTCCATCTTCTGCGGAAGCATACCGGCACCCTCAGAAAGGAAAAAACGGAAGAATCATAAAAAGAATATGGAATACGGACATTATGAGATCACAATCAAGGAGACCGGCCGTGAGAAACCTGTTTCCACCGAATATCACGGATTCATCAACCATGAGGGGCTTGTCTCCTTTTTCGGGCTGAAAGAACCGGACGTGGAGTGGTACAATATCAGGGAGATAACCGGGCAACAGGAAGAAAACCCGAAGGAAGCCGCAGAGATGAAACCAGGATCGGGCGTTTTCCTCCTGGCCCTCAAGAGAGGCGGAAAAGACAGGAATACGACCCGCTGCATCGGCGTGCACAGGCTGGGTACACCGGGGATGGAGTTCATCATGGGGCGGACGGACAATGTCCGGAAGTACCAGCCGGGCGACGAGATACCGTACATATATGACGCCGAGTACACCGGCGAGTTACAGAAAGCCGTATACTGGCTGCAACATATGGAATAGCGGAGGGAGGGCATCAGGATACGTCCGTTCAAATAACACCGGCCCTTTGGAAAAGCATCTCAATAAAATCAGCAGGCAGGGACGTATCTTCCCTCTCCCCTTTTGCAGACCTTCATCCGACCGACAGGGAGACTGACAACAAAAGGAATGCCCGGTTGACGGATATATGGAAGATAACTAATAACCGAACAGAAAGGAATGAATTATGAATAAAAGAACAATTCAAATAGATGTTATCGGTCCGATAGAAGAAACTGAATTAATGAAATGTAAATTGTATGTTGATGGTCGTGTGTGTGTAATCGGAATGTCACGATATGACTATGAAGAGTTAATGCGAGAAAAAGTGTTTATCCGGGATGGTAAGAGCGTTGATTCTGCCGGTGTGATAAACACGACTAACACTTTCGTTGAAGATGATTAATATTGAATCGAAAATGAGTATAGAACAAATTATATTCAATCTTCTCAATAAGAACGCTCATACGTGGGTTAGATATTGGAAACAAAAGGAGACTTCGGGTTTAACAATGCCTGGAGAATATATTGAGATAAGGACTTTTTTCTTATCAGGCATCGAACCTTCTGATTTTTTAGAAGCCGGATTCAAAATCAATAAAATACAATCTCAAAAAAACAGATGCAGATGCCTATTGTGACATTCTGTTAAATAAAACCGATTAAATATGGAAATACAAGGAAAAGTTATCGCCGTACTTCCCATAAAGGATGGGGTCGGCAAAACTTCCGGCAACGAGTGGAAGAGCCGGGAGTTTGTCCTCGAGACAGAGGAAAGCAGACCGCAGAGCCTGTGCCTGCAGCTGATGAACGCCAACATCGACCGGTATGCGGTTGAAGCCGGCCAGACTGTGCATGTGAAATTTGACTGTTCCGCCCGCCAGTGGGAGAACCGGTGGTTCAATACCCTGACCGCCTGGGAGGTGACCGTCATCAAAGAGAAGGAGGCGTAGAATATGGGAATGAGAAAGAGAGCTTTTCTTTTCTGTGCCCTGGCAGCCTGCGCCCTGGCCGTTTCCGCACAGTCCTATTCGCTGCGCAGCAACATTCTCGGCCTGGCCACGACCAACCTGAACCTGGAGGCCTCCATGACGCTGAACCGTAAATGGTCACTGCACCTGCCCGTGCAGTACAACCCGTTCAAGTTCGGCAGCAACCGGCAGTTCCGCAATTTCTATGCGGCCCCCGGAGCGCGCTACTGGCTGCTTGAAAGCTACATGGGCGGATTCATCGGCATGTACGGTACGGCCGGCATGTACAGCGTGGGGAACCTGTTCGGCAGCAAGTACCGCTACGAGGGGGAAGGCTACGGAGTAGGTTTAAGTGTCGGGAAGGCCTACCAGATAGGCCGGCGCTGGAACCTCGAATGGGAGGTCGGCGCGGGTGCTGTATGGCTGGCTTATGACAAATACCTGTGCAAACGCTGCGGGGATCTTGTGGACAGCGACTACGGCTGGCATTTCCTTCCGACCCGTGCCGCGCTGAACCTTGTGTATCTTTTCTAACCTTCCGCAGCGATGAGAAAGACAAGACACATCGTCCCCCTGGCACTGGCAGCCGGGCTGCTGGTTTCCTGCACCGCCACGCAACACCGCCTGAAGCGTGTGCGCATCTCCCAGCCCCGGACGAGCGAGGCGGTGACGGACACGGGATATCGGCCGCCCCAACAGATCACCTGGACAGATGACAAGGGGGAACAGCATATCGTGACGGAAGCCGCAAGGGACAGCGTGACGGGCGAATACATCACCCAGATGGAACTGGCCGAAATCACCGTGGTGGCCAGAAGCAAGCAGGTGGCCGAGAGAAACGGGAAAATCAATCTTGACTTTGTCGTCACGGTTCCGGGCGAGCTGATCAACAACAAATGGCAGCTCCAGCTCACCCCTGTGGCCTACAAGTCGTCGGATACGTTGTATCTGGACAGGATTTTCCTTTCAGGGGCGGATTTTGCCAAAATGCAGAAGAAAGGCTACATGCGCTACCAGGCGTTCATGAACTCCATCATCCCTGACAGCCTCTATCTCCAGAGGCTGTTTGACGAAAAGGGCTGCCGTAAGGCGCTTGCAGACCTGGAAGAGGAATATTTCCAGGCCTGGAAACACGAGGTCATCCAGAAAGAACGATGGATTGACTGGTCGGACAAGACCAACGCCCGGTTCGCACTGTTCAATTACAAGATGGAACGTAACCGCCGGGCCATTGCCGGATACAACTCCATCCTGGAATATCTTCCCGCCTACTGGATGCGCCGGGAAATGGACGGGAAATACATCCCTTCCAAATGGAGGATGTTTGCGGACGGCGGATACAAGATCCGTACCCGGAGCATCACACCGGAGGATTCGGCCGCCATTGCGGAACGTTTCACCGACTACGAGAAAATGGCCGAGAACCGGAAAAGGAAGGAGCAGGCCGACGCGATGTACAAGAAGTATGTGAAGTTCCCATACGAGTCCGCGCGCCTAGATACGGTCATAAAGGAAGGCGGCAGCTTTGTGTATTACTACAAGCAGGAGCTTCCCGCCACGGAAAATACAAAGAAAATCGACCTGACGCTGGACGGGCTGATCCTCTCCAAGGACGAGACACGCACGGAACTGCCCCCGTCTGACACGCTGACATACTTTGTCAGCAGCATGGTGCAGTTCCTTGACCGTACCCCGCGATACAGGAAGAGAATCATCACACGCAAGGACGAGGTCAGCCTGCGCGCCTATGTGGCTTACAGAAGCGGCAGTGTGGAGTTTTCCGAGAGTCTCGGCAGCAACCGGCAGGAGATCGACAAGGTGTTCGAGACCATCCGAGGCATCAACTTCACGGGCGAATTCCTGATTGACAGCATCAGGATGACCGCCACATCATCCCCCGAGGGGAACGCCGCCATGAACCTCTCCCTCTCAAGGGAGCGTGCCCTGGCGCTGAAAAGATACCTCGCCTCACGTACGGACGACCGTGAAGGGGTGGACACGCTTTTCCGTCCGCGCTGGAGGGGCGAGGACTGGGGCAGGCTGTATGAGCTCGTATCGGATGACGACAGCCTGGCACACAGGGACGAGCTGCTGCGCATCATGCGGGAGAAGGGAAATCCGGATGAGCGGGAATACCTCCTGCGCGGATATGCCACCGATTACAGGCGCGTCCGGGAGAAATACTATCCGCTTCTGCGCGGTGTGGAGTTCAGATTCCACCTACACCGCCGGGGCATGGTCCGGGATACGGTTGTGATGCCGGTTATCGACAGCACCTACATGCAGGCCGTACAGCTCATCGAGGACAGGCAATATAAAAAGGCGCTGTCCATCCTGGAGGAGGGTTTCTACGACAAGGACTACAATACCGCCGTCTGCCTGATGTCCCTGGGGTATGACGGCCGCGCGCTTGAAATCATGCTCGGACACCCCGGACAGAAACTACCTTCTGTCAATCCTTTACAGCCGCCTGGGGCGTGAGGAGGAGGCGGTCAGATCGTTTGTCAGGGCATGCGAGGAGGACGCCTCCAAAATATGGCGGGGCAGACTTGACCCGGAAATAAACAAACTGATAGTAACTTATAACTTATATAAAGATGAATATTAATGCCAACAGACTGATATCCCTCGCACTCCTTGCAGCCACCATGGGCGGTTGTGACTTCAACGAGGACTTCTGCATCAGAAACGGCGAGCTGGTTGCCTGGTGTGACTTTACCGGGATTACGGATATTCCTCCCGTACCGCAGGACAGGCATGTGATAGCCTTCGGGGCAGATGTCCCTCCCGGAGAGGGGACGACCTTCACACAGGACACGCTGCGCTGGAGCCTTCCACAAGGAGACTACCGTTTTTTGTTCTATACCGGAAGCTATGAGGTGGTTGACGCCGGAGATTACCATGAGGCCCGTCTTATAGCGGATACGGACACCGTCGGGGGGGAGGCGTGTATCTCGGGAGTACAGAAGTTCTGCTGCTCGGCCGGTTTCAACGAACGTCTGGAATACCAGAAATCCCGGAGGGTGGAGATCCTCCCCGACGCATTCGTCCAAAGACTGAACGTCCGGCTGAACGTGTCAGGCAACACAGCCCCTCTGAAAGGGCTGTATGGGAGACTCTCCGGTGTTTCCACCGCGAGATACCTTGTCTCCCGTGAAAGAACCGGAAATGCGAAAGCCGCAGTCACCTTCGCACGCAAGGGGGAGACGGACCGGTGGGAGACGGGGCTGTACGCTTTCGGATTCAACCCGTCGGCGGACAACAACCTGACGATAAGGGTGGAGATGGAGGATGAGGATTCCGCATTCAACGAACAGCAGACCATCGACCTGACACCCTGGCTGAGAGGATTCGACGGTGACGAGCTCTCACTGGAACTGGACCTTCATATCGGAAAGGAACTGACCATAGACGATCCGGTCATCATCCCCGAATGGGAAGACACCCCGGAAACAGATTTATCCAATTTATAATTAATTATTTTTTAACATGAAAACAATTTTTTTTCTTTCAGCGGTGGTAGCCGCAAGCCTGCTGTCCTCATGCGGAGGCAGTGAGGACATTCTTGACGGGAAAAGCACGGGCGGGGAGGAACCCGCAGCCCGGCTGAACATCTTACCGACGGTCGGCACGGATACGAGGGCCGGCTTCGTGCCGAAAACCGAATGGGCGGTAAATGACGCCATGGGACTGTTCATGTACAAGGCCACCGGATGGGGGGACGCCTATCCGCGTTATGACGCGCAGAACAACAAGTCCACAAAAACAGCGGCCGGATGGAGCCAGGCAAAACCGGTCTATCTTCTTTCGGACAAGGCGACGATATGGGCGTATTACCCGTACAACCAGGCCGTCGCGGACGGTACCAAAGTCCCCGTCCCCATCAATGCGGGGACCTCTGTCGACTACATGTGGGGAAAGAGCACAAACCAGGTGTCGGTCATCGAAACGGATGCCGTCATTCCCATGAAACATGCATTGTCCCAGCTCGTCATCCGTCTGAAAGTTTCTCCGGAATATCATAATGACGGCAACCTGACATCCGCGAAACTGAAATCCAAGGCAGCCAAGTTCGGAACCTCGGGGACAATGAACCTGAACGACAACGGAAGGATCACCTTCTCCCCGACATCCACGGAACTCTCATGGACTCCCAACACGACCATTCCGGCACAGGGGAACCCGTCGGTGGATTTCGCCGCCGCAATCTATCCCATGAGCCTTGCAGGCGGGGAGGTCAGCATGGAGGTGGTCATCGACGGGGCAACCTATACCTACTCCATTCCCCAGATCAACTGGGAAGCGGGGAAAAGATACATCTATTCGATCACTATGCGCTCCAATGATGCGGAAATCGGAGGTGAGAACGGACAATCCGTGACCATCGAGCCATGGGGGGCAAGCGAGTCCGACGTGACACTTGTACCGGTCAAATAAATTAGTAACCTATGGGGGAAACCTTCCGGTTCCCCTTAAAATAGAAACCATGATAAAATCAATAGAACGGATTGTTTGCGGGGCACTGCTGCTCGCCTTCCTGTCCTGCGGGGACGATGCCGGAGAGACAGGACCCGCCGGCGGCAGAGGGCTTGTCACATTTACCGCCACCGCCGGGGATACGGGAACCCGCAGCACCCAGGAAGGCACGTTCGAAAAGGGGAATGCCATAGGCGTGTTCGCCGTCGAACCGAAGACCGGCGTGTATTGGGCGGTGAACAACAAATACATCTATGACGGCGGCACATTCAGGCCCGCAACGGCAGCGGACAACATCATAGTGACGGCGGGGACCGATTTCGACTTCTATGTATATTATCCTTTCAGGGAAGGACAGACCGACATCACCGCCATATCCCATGCCATAGGGGACCAGGATGAAAAGTCCGGATGGCTTTCAGCCGATTTCCTGACAGCGTCCTATACGGACGTGATACAGGACTATACGATACCGCTGCATTTCGAGCACCGGCTGTCGACCGTGGAGGTCAGGGTGGAAGGAAGCGACGGCGTGGACGGCGCCCGTATGGAAAACGTGAAATACGGCAGCCGGTTCAACCTGCTCACCGGAAAAACCGTCACGGACGAGACCAGGGGGAGCTATGCCATGTACAGGTACAGCTCCGGGAACCTCACCACGGTATTCCGGATGACCATACCCGCCCAGATTCTTACGACAACCTCCAATTACATAACCCTCACAGGAACCCCGGACATGAAACTGCGCGGCACTTCCGACATGACCACCGAACCCGGCAGAATCCACAACTACCGGATAGATTACAAGATACGGATAACCGTCCTTGACTATCCGCAGGGTGGAAGCACCACAGGCGCGGGCCTGTACGATCTGGGAGGCACCTGCACGGTCGCCGCGAATGTGAACGGCGGTTATGAGTTCGCAGGATGGTATGAGGACGGCAGGATCGTGTCAAATGACACACGGTACAGTTTCGAGGCGCTGTCGGACCGCACACTCGAGCCCAGGTACCGTAATTATGGCGGTTGGTCGGTCACCCTGACGGCAAATCCCTCCGTCATCGGCTGGCAGGGCGGCAGATCGTCCCTTGTGGCGGGAGCCTCACGCGGAGTGTTCGTCAACGGAGTGGCAGAAAACACACAGACGGCTGTCCCCTCCCTCAGCGGAGGAGCAGAAGGATTCCTCCTTTCAGGGAATACGGTGACAGTGTCGGAAAACCCGTCAGGCTCATCCCGGAGCTGTGTGTTTACGGCAAGTCACGGAGGAAGCTCGGCCACGGCCACAATCACCCAGGAGGGATCTCCGGTAGACTATTATTTCAGCTATGCGGATGGCGGAACCGGCCATACCGAGTATCCGGACGACTCATCGGCCGGCTCATTCATTCTGGACATAACAAGTTACAAGAAGACGGGCAACTCTACAAAAGCCCTTTCCTGGAGCGCATCCGGTGACAGCTGGATTCATGTGAACGGCTCATCGGCAAGCTATGACGAGAATCCGACAAAGGAAAGGAGGACCGGTCTTGTGACCCTCAAACAGGATGAAAGCGGCAAAACGCTGTCGTTGAAAATTGTACAGCCGGGAAAGACTTCCATTGACATTGAACAATAACAAAAAATCAATTGAATGCGGTTATGAAAATAGACATATACAAACCGGTTGTCCTGTTCCTGCTACCGGCAGTCCTTGCGGGCTGCTCGGGTGAACGGGAGCCCTTCCCGCAGGGCGGAAAGGCCGGACTGCGGATAGAGAACTGCTCCAGCCGTAGCGGAACTGACGGAAATTCCGTCCTTGTGAAAGATTTCGGAATGGTGCTGCTTGACGATACGGGCGGCGGTTATGCCGGGGCCGTAAACCCGCTGCATGTGACATACGGGGAAGGCTGGATCTTTCCGGAGGTCACACTCACGGAGACCCCCTGCAGGCTGTTCGCATTCTCCCCTTTCGCCGCCATCCCGGGAAAGGAGCTGCCCTTGGACCTGGTCCCCCAGACCGACTACCTGGCATCCGGGGAGATACGCCTGGACTGGCAGAACCGGTCGGCGGACATAGGGATGGAACACCTGCTCTGCCTGCTGGAATTCACCATAGACGGAAGCAGCGCGTGCACTCTGAGTGTGGAGGGGGTCCCTACAGGCGGCACTTATGACCTTGCCGGCGGCAAACTGTCGGCAGGGTGGGAAAAAGGAACGGTCCCATCGGAAGGGAACAAGGTCCTTCTGCTGCCGGGCAAGGCGGGAAACAACAGGGTCGTGATCCGTTTTCAGGAGAACACATACGGCTGGCTGCTGCCGACCGTCACCCTGGGAGGCCGGAAAAAAGATACGGATATGCATTGTCCCTGAGCAAAGAAGGGGTACTCATTCTCTCCGGTGTAAATGTCCGTCCCTGGCAGGAAGGAGAAGACTACACCGGAACTATCAAACCTAACGAATAATAACAAAATGAGAAATTTTACAGGAAAAAAATTGTTTCTGACTGTCATGTCTGCATCATGTACACTCCGGGGATTCGCCCAGGATGCCCGGGGAGCGATCAATGATGTCCTGGACAGTTTTACACTGCCCGTATTCGGCGGTTTTATGCTTGGAGGCATCATTCTGGGACTTATCCAGCAATGGGACAATATCATCGACAAGGAGAACAGGGGCACGAGAAAGGAAGGATTTGTCGCACTGGGCTGGTATGTCGGTTTTGCATTGCTGGCCGCAGTCGTAGTGTCCGCCGTAAAGAGTGCCATCTCCGGCATCAGCCTGTCGATATGAGATACAAGGTCAGAAAAGGACTGGAGAGTCCCTGCATGATACGGGGGCTTCTTTCCGGGGACTACTGGATATTCGTCGGCTGTTGTTCCGCCGCTTTCGTCCTGTTCTTCCTCGGCATCCGTGCGGGGATATCCGCAGGCAACTGGAACCTGCCGGTCCTGGTGCTCGTCATCTCGCTGCCCACCCTGCCGCTGCTTCTATACAAGCTGAAAAAAAAGGCACGGCCCCAAAAGTTCAAGGAAACGGGAAAAGAGATAAACATCAGTAATCTGGACATAAACAGGGTATTAACAAAAAAGGAGCATAATGAAATCAGAAGAGGCATACAGCATACTTGACATTGTCAGTGAATCGGAGGGCCAGGGCGTCGTCCTGACCCGCAGCGGCAGCATATGCGTTTCTTTCGAACTCCGGGAACCGGAATGCTATTCCCTGACCCCGGAGGATATCGACAGAAGGGACGGCATGTTCCGGGAAGCCTTCAAGTTTCTCCCGGAGGGTACATATGTGCACAAACAGGATGTGTTCCTCAAGGGGAAGTACTGTCCGGACATTGCCGGCGGCTCTTTCCTTGACCGGGCCGATGCGCGGCATTTCCGGGGACGACTGTATGTCAGCCATACCTGCGTCATGCACTTTGTGCTTTCCGGACTCAAAAGTCTTGAGAAGGCCTACATATCCTCGCCCCTGTCCTATAAGGAGAACCTCCATAAGGAGGACCTTGCCAGGCTCGATGAATTCCTCGAGGGAGTTGACAACGCCGTCGGCATCATACAGAGCATGCGTGATACGGAGACAGCCCCGATGTCAGGGCAGGAAATGCGGGACTTCACGGCCGGATACACCACCCTGTTCGACGCCCCGGGGGCGGTTGTGGACATACATGCCGACACGGAACTCCGCACAGGAAAGAAACGGGCACGCTGCTTCGCCATCTGCGATGAGACCTTTCTCCCTGACGGCAGCCTGGATTCCTATGTGCGGGACGACTCCCTTCCTCCCGCCGGCTCCCTGTTGTACCATCCGATGCTGGAGCAGCTGGGGATGTACCTGCCGTACAACCACATCGTGAACCAGGTGGTTTTCTTTGAGGGGAACGGACGGCTGCGCGAGCGGATCGCCCGCAATATCGACATTTATGGAAGCAATTCCGGCATGAGCAGGTCCATCAAGGTACAGTACCAGAAGCTGGACGAGCTCCAGCAGGAAATCCTTGAGGAGAACGAGACACTGGTACGCAGCTTCTTCTCGGTCTGTGTGTTCGACGAGTCGGAGGCCGAACTGGAGAAGGCCGACAAAAAGATCAGGGAGACGCTCAACCTGGCCCGCCTCCGGTATTATATCCCCGGATATGAGAACCTGGCGGCGGTGCATTTCGCCTGCGTCCCCGGCCAGATCCACCTGATGCCGCGGAAATATCTGTTCCTGACCACCCTGCCCATGGCATTGTGCTTCTTTCTCCAGTGCGGCAGTTTCAGGAATGACAGCGAGGGCATCTATGTGCATGACAGGATGTACCAGGTCCCTCTGAGAAAGGACATCTGGGATGCGGGCAAGAAGAGGGTCAACGCCCGTAACGGGATGGTCATAGCCGGAACCGGCGGCGGCAAATCCGCCTTTACCCTGAACCTCACCCAGCAGCTCATCGAGCAGGACTATACGGTCGTGGTGGTCGAGTTCGGAAAGAGCTTCAGCCAGCTCTGCAGGCTCTATCCGGACATCTCCCTGCACGTGGACTACGACGGAAGGACGGCGCTGGGCATCAACCCCTTCGACCTGCAGGGGGAGGAACTGGACAACGGAAGCATCGAGATGCTCTCGGGGGTCGTGCAGAAATACTGGAGGCACATGTTCACAAAGAACGAGTCGGAGAAGGAGGTGGCCCTCACCCGTTTCATCCAGGACTATTACGAGAATGTCCGTGAAGGGCACAATTTCGAGAGTTTCTACAACCACGTGACGGAACATTACCCCGAGATTCTGGAAAGGAAACACATCCCCAAAGATTATTTCTCCCTGGAGTCCTTCAGCCTGAACTGCGGCGAGTTCCTGCCCGGCAGACGCTACGAGAACGTATGCAAGGATACGGGAACGGACTTCTCGGGAAAGAAGTTCATCGTGTTCGAACTGACGCAGATCAAGCAGGACAGGTTTCTGAGCAACCTCGTGATGGGCATGATATTCACCGTCATACAGAAGAAGCTGCTCAGTGACCGGAGGAAACGGGGCGTCCTGATCTTTGACGAGTACGGCGAGACCGCGCAGATGGTCGATACGGCTACGGGAACCGGGATACACAGCTCCGTGGCCTTCTGCTATCAGAAGATCAGGAAGGAGAACGGGGCGGTATACACCATCATCCAGAATCCCGACCAGCTGCCGGAGAACGAGCACACAAAGAACATCATAGGCAATACGGACATGCTGTTCGTGCTCCCCACCAAGGAGGTCATCTACCAGTCCGTCATAGACAAGTTCAGGCTGACCCAGCCCGGACAGATAGCCCTGATGAAGTCCATGAGGAACAATTTTTCGGGACAACGGCCCTATTCGGAGTGTTTCATGCGGCTGGGGGAACATTACGCCACCGTCACCCGCCTGGAGTTCTCAAGGGAGAAATACCTTGCGTTCCAGACGGAGGGGGAGATATGGTCGGACCTTGAGGAGAAGAACCGGAGGATGTCCATGGAGGACGCCATAGAGGAATATATAAGGGAACATCAATAAGAAACAACAAAAACAAGAACAAATGAAGAAATTACTTTTATCCATGCTCGTGCTGATGACGGCGGCAACCGCATCCGCACAATGGGCGGTGGCGGACGCGCCCAACCTTGCACAGAACGTCAAGAACTTCTCGGAACTGCAGAAACAGGTGGGCTACCTGAAGGAGCAGAAAGACCGGCTGGACGAGACACTGGACATGATGCGCAAGGTCAACTCCGTCATCTCCAACTGTGAGACCGCCAAATCAATCATAGAGAGACAGGGAAGGCTGTCAGAGAAGTGCATAGACCTGGTTACGAACAAAAAACTGAGCACGTCAACCCTGCAGACGCTCACATCCAGCCTTGACCTGGTCATGCTCAACAACACACGGCTCATCAGCCTGTCAAGGACCATACTCTCCACAAGCGTGAAGATGAACGACTCCGAACGGCTGGCCGTCCTGCAGGAGATAGAGAGACAGACCATCGAGCAGGAAAGGAAGGTCTCGAAGGTATCCCGGATCATATCCCAGTATGAAAGGCTGAAGAGAAACCTGAGATAGACATGGAAGAGGCATACAGCAATCTGAACAACGCATACCTGCAGATCAAGGGGATGATAGTGGTGGAGGGATTCTATGCCCTTGTTGCCGGATTTGTGATTACCACCTTTGTATTCAAGCTTGCAGGTATCATTAAGGACATGGTTCACGAAGGCAAGGGATTCAATGCAAAACAGTTTTATGAGCTGGGCAGGGAGTACATCCTCTGCATAGCCCTCATCTGCATCATGCCCGTGTTGCTGGACACGCTTGAGGCCGTACTTGCATACGCCGCGGACAGGCTGATGGAGTCGCTCGCCGCCGGAGGGGTCTACAATCCGGACAATATCTGGAAGAAGCCGATCGAGCAGGCTTTCGACGACCTGATGAACAGTGACATCATCAACATAGCGGTCAACGGGCTGGACACGACCTTCAACTCCCTGCTGGCGGGAGCGGTGGGCAGCTTCGGGGGAGTCGCATACGACTACCTCATGCTGGTCTTCCTGTGCACGCGCTACCTCATCCTGATACTGCTCGAGGTCATATCGCCCCTGGCGATAGCCTGCCTGTACAACAGCGACACCCGCAGCTCCTTCTACACATGGGCCAGACAGATGGTCGGGTGCTACATGCTGTATCCGGGATTCATCATCGCCAGCGTGTTTTCTGATCTGATTGTAGTGAACTATGTACAGCAGCGCCCCTGGTCGATAACGCTCATGGTGATATTTTCCTTTCTGCTGAAACTGGCGATGCTCGCCACAGTGAAAGCAACGGTTAACAAATGGTTATAGCTGATATGATGGACATAAAGAACATACTTAAAGATTTCTCCCGCCTGGCGGAAGCCAGAAAGAACCATACGTTCCGCACCAGGCTGGTATTCATATTCTGCGCCGCCACAATAGCGATGGTGCTGTTTTTCAGCTACAGGGTGGTGAACAACGCGATGAACAAGATCCTGGTTGTCAATGAAGGCGGGGAACTGCTCCGCTTTAAGGCCATGCAGCAGGATCTGTTGTATGAATCCCTTTTAAAGAACCATTGCTACCATACGGCCTATTATCTGAACAGTTTCGACAGGCTCTCCCTGCAGGAGAACCGGGCACGCGCCCTGTTTCTGGTCAACAAGCCGGACGCGAACACCATATTCGCCAAATACCAGGCTGACAGGGGGTATGGCGACGCCCTGGAACTCGGAGTGGTCTACAGGACGGAGTTCGAGAAGATGCTCTCTGTATCCGTCAGCGGGGAGGAGTATCACGTCACCTTCTCGTCAATCCTGAGCATCATCAACGGAAATGATGTCAGAAAGATACGGATTCTCAGCGAGGGCACCGTCATACGTACCACGCCACGTTTTCCGGAGAACACTTCCGGATTTTTCTTCCGGACATATAACCAGCAATACGAGATGCCATGACAAAAACTGAAAGGAGCAGAATAGTGGCGTTGGGGGGTATAGGAGCCGTGATCATCCTGCTGGTATGGGGGATCATCGCCACATTACCGAAAAAAGAGGACGGCAGGGAGGGAGAAGTGAGGCTGCGCTCTGAAATCAAGGACAATTTCACGCTCAAGGACATGCTCAGGAGTGTGGAAAAGGAAATGGAGAACCGGAGAGAAAACCCCATGCCTGGTGGAGGAAATTACGGAATGGATGAACCGGAGGACACCGTTTCCCCGGAAAGCGAGATACAGCGCATCCGGGAACTGATCAGACACAACGAGCAGACCCTCGGAAGCGGTCCGCTTTCCGGGACGGAACAACCCGCCCCCTCCCCCTTCAGGGAGAAGGAGGCGACGGACGATGAGGAGGAGAAACCGCGGAAGACGGAACCGGAGGACACGGTTCCCGAAGAGACTCCCCGGAGAGGATTCAACAGCGTGCGCCTTGTCCGGCAGGACGAGAGGAACGTCATACGGGCATTCGTACATTCCACACAGACGGTCATGGTCGGAGCGACGCTGAAGATGCAGCTGGCGGAGAACTGCCTTACGGACGACGGACAGCGCATCCGCAAGGGAACACCGGTGTTCGGGGAGGTGACCGGAATCGACGGGGAACGGGTGCTGGTCAAAATCACCTCGGTGAATCTGGCAGGAAACATACTTCCCTTTGAAAAGGAGGTGTATTCCGAGGATGCCATGGAAGGCATATACGTTCCGGGAAATGCCAAGGCGGAAACCATCAAGGAGGCGGAAGCCGCGGGTGTCAGCGGGACGAACACAAGCATTTCCGGGGGACTTGACATGGGAAGCCAGATAGTGGCGGGCGCGGCGAACAGCGTCATCAACGCGACCAAGTCGGCCGCAAGCAAGAATATCCGAAAGATAAAGGTGACCATCAAGACGAACTACCGGATACTGCTGAAGGATGCAAAAAAATAGAAATATAGATTAACAGGAAAGGATAAGGACAATGGCAAAAGTATATGTGGCAAGCAGCTGGAGCAACGAATACCAGCCACGGATCGTGGCTTTTTTAAGAGAACGGGGGCATGAGGTGTACGACTTCAGGAACCCTGAAAGAAAAACGGACTTCCGCTGGTCGCAGATCAGCGGGAACTGGGAGAAAATGGAAACAGACGAATACCTGGACGCGCTGGAGCATCCGCTGGCAGAAGCGGGATTCAGGTCGGATTTCGATGCCATGCGCCGGGCCGACGTCTGTGTGCTTGTGCTCCCCTGCGGGGCTTCAGCACATTCCGAGGCGGGATGGATGAAGGGAGCCGGAAAGAAAGTGATAGTATATCAGAACCGGCCGCAGAGACCAGAACTGATGTACAAGCTCTTTGACGGGATAGTTCCCATGATCACAGATGTGGCACGGTTCCTGAAGGAGTTTGATGAAATGAATAATCATGCAGTTGTATAACATGGAAAAATTCTGGTACTATGCACTTTCTGCCCTTCTGGTTATCTGCCTGAATGGATATATCCTACTCCTGTTCTCAGGGAAACTAGAAAATTTCATTCTTAGTATCGGGACTTTTGTAAAGAAGGCTATGCGAAAAATTAAAAAGTATTTAAAGGGGAAAAGGCATCCGCTAATCAAGAAGTGAAGTGCCTGTAAACTATTATAAACGGACTCTGAAAATGACAATAACGAATGATGAAAAAACTGTATGGAAGAACTTTGGAACAAGCTTGGGGCTTGGGGATATGCTGTCCCTATCCTTATGTTACTCTGTTTAAATATACTCTTGTTTACTGACATCTTCGAAAAGATTATAATAAGATGTTGGGTATATCTGGAGAATATCATAAAGAAAAGAAAAATGAAACATCCATGAAATAAATTGCATGATATCAGGGAGAGGAAAGACCAACCGTCGATGTGACACGGTTCCTGAGGAAGTTTGACCAAATAAAGAATTTAAAAACCGATGTGATATGGAAATTATTTTGGGAAAAGCAGATTATCTGATCCGGCTATTGTTCATCATTGTATTAGGAATTGCATGTATACTTATAGTGATAGCCCCTCTTTATGGTTCACACCACAAACAGTCAGGGCAAGAGGGTAAAGACGCACCAAAGAAGGGCGAACAAGAGTGTGCAAATGAAGATGACAATGGGATAACTTAAAATTAAATGATTGCAGGTACAACGCATGTGTTTGCATTTTCTCCTGCGATTTGCACTATTGTTTTTATCTTGAGAATCCTTTTTCCCAAGTTTAAATCCTAATAAAAGAAACATAAGAGAGAGCAATAGCAGGGAAAATATAAAAACAGATCTGAATAATGATAAGGTTATCTCATTAAAATAAATAACGACCATAAAAACAGAAGAAATCAATGTCGGTAAATATAATAGATAATCAGAAATGGGAAAACGCTTAATATCAACATTATGCACAGCATAAACCAATGTCGTGAGAGTGTATGACATAAATGTTGCCAGTATAGATGCAGCCAGGCTGAGAACAAGTTGCGCCCAATGCTCAAACGACCTATAATCAGTAGAGCTTAGAAATAACATGGAAGCCATTACCGGCCACTGAATTAATGTTGCTATTACTGTATTTTTCTGACCTTGAGATAATATTTCCAACAATTTAGAGAAATCCATGATAATTCAAATTTGAATGTGATTCGCAAAGATAATAAAACAAAATCTTAAAAAGATATGAGACAAGACCGAATTTACATCACAGGGATACTTCTCCTGATTTTTCTTTCAGGGAAAGCACAGAGGATTGAGGAGCTTCCGGCAGTGCCCCTTCAGATCGGGTACGAGAAGACCCTGCACCTGATATTCCCTACCGAGGTGAAGTATTACAGTATCGGCGGCGACTATGTCATCGGTGAGAAAGTCGGGAACTGCCCGGAGATCATACGCTTGAAAGCGGCCGAGGAGAATTTCTCGGGTGAAACTACCCTGTCGGTGGTGACAGCCGACACGAAGTTCTACTCCTATGCCATCAGCTATAACGCCCACCCGGTGGAGAGCTATGTGCGTGTGGACGGCCAGGCGCCCGCGCCCCATACACTGCCGGTGGGAAAGGACAGGCAGATGTTCCTCATTTTCCCGACCGGAATCACCTATGTGGACTATGGCAGTACAAATGTGGAGGTTGAAAAGTCCGAGGGGGTGGATAACATTCCTGGCGGTGAAAGCCACCGGGGAGTTTACGGAAGATACGAACATCTCGGCAGTGGTCGAAGGGGGAAAATTCTACACTTTCAATCTCCATTATGTCCCGTTTCCGAAACGTTTCAGCTTTGTCATTGACAAGGAAAAGACGCAAAGGGTGGCCATCCTTGACGAGAGGGAACGGTCAAGCGAGCAGAAGGAAAGGATCAGGCAGGCAATCTCGAAGAGGATTCCCCTGGACCTGGGACTGAAGGACAAGAACGCCGGCATGGAGTTCGAGGTCGGAAACATCTTTATCGACGGGGACATCCTGCTGCTGCGAATGACGCTGACAAACCGCACACAGATCGGCTATACGACGGATTTCATGCGGTTCTATATCCAGGATGCAAAGATCCGCAAGAAGACGGCGGTGCAGCAGATCGAGCAGGACATCCTGTTCACCTTCGACTACCCGGAGGAGATACCTGCACACGAAAGCCGGATATTCACGGTGGCCATGAACAAGTTCACCATTCCGGACAAGAAGAGACTCGTCATCGAGATCCAGGAGAGGAACGGCGGCCGGCACTTCCTGTACAAACTGAAAAACAAGTCGCTTCTGGGAGCGGAGGAAGTGTTCAGAAGCCTGCAGGAGCAGAAAACGGAGGATGAAGCGGACAGGATATTAAGGAGGATAGCCAGGTGAAACTGCTGATGCTCATATTGTTTTTCCCCTTTTCTTTCCATGAGGGGGAGAGCGGAAGGGAACTGCTCGATACGGCACTGGAAAAATGCAGCCGTCTGGAAAGCCTGGAAGCTTGTCGGGACATACTTTACCGGTACGGGGTGGCAGACAGGCTCCCTCTGTCATGTCCCCTGAAAGACAAGTTCAGGATAAGCAGTCCGTATGGCGGCAGGATTCATCCCATAACGGGAAAACGTAGTTTTCATTCGGGAATCGATATGGCGGTGGAGCTGGCCGCACCGGTCCATGCCACCGCTTCCGGCACGGTCGTTTTCGCAGGGAGGAAGGGAGGCTATGGGAGATGCGTCATCATACGGCATTCCTACGGCTTTGAAACGCTTTACGCACATCTGGCGGCTTACTATACGACGGAGGGCAAAAAAAGCTCGGGAAAGGGGCTGTTATAGGCTTTGCCGGGAGCACGGGCAGAAGTACAGGTTATCATCTGCATTATGAGATAAGAAAGAACGGTAGAACTATAAAACCATATTGGTATGGATATGACAATTCAGGAAGAGATTGAACAGCTTGTATTAAGGTGCATCGCCGCCGACGGACTGAAGGCATGCCCGAAGGATATTTCCTTTCTTGAGAAATACAGGCTGAAGAACCTGTACTTCCTCTCCGTGAGGTATCGGATGGAGGGGACTGACTGTCCGGAACTTGACCGGAGGGCGGAGGGGCTGATCAGATGGAACATTTATTCCACGGATTTCCCGCTCCTTCGCCGGGTGTATGCCAGGGAGGGAAAGGAGGCGTTGATGAGATGCCTGTACCTGGAAGAGGGGTATTTCCGCAGATTCCTGGAACAGACCGGACTGGAGGATAGGATATGACGAGCCTTTCCGTTGTCAGCTACATAGAACGGATCAACCGGATGTACAGGCTGATCCGGAAGGAAAGTACCGGCAGCCGTGCGGAGCTGGCCGGCAGGATGCGGGTGAGTGAACGGACCGTCAGCAACTATCTGGAGGAGCTCCGGCTGATGGGGGCTGACATAAGGTTCAGCAAGACACGCAATACTTATTATTTTTTCAACCGGTTTGTGCTTTATGCGACATTTGAAGCCCGTATCGATGCCGACGTGCTGGACGAGCAGAAAAAGAAATGATACATACAATTATAATAAACCTTTAAAAAAAGAATGAAGTATGAAACAAGTTAAATTTTTACTGTTGGCGGCATTCGTGACCATGTTCACAGGTTGCCAGAATGAGGAGATAATGGAACAGGATTCTGAAAAGGACAAACCGGTCCCTACCGGTGATACACGTATTATCATTGAAGGCGAAGGGATGCTGGAAACATCAACCCGCTCTTCAGACGGAAGGGTTGATTTTACCGGAGGATATGCCACCGGAGCAGGACTGTATAATGGCAATAGCGCTCCCACAGTCGCTGCGTATCCTGATAAGGGATATGAGGTAAATTACTTTTATGGGGGGCCATCAAGCGAACCTAAAAGATATGATTATTCTCAATCTGGAGAATCGGAATTTAAAGTTCCACTGGGTGGCCAGAATCATACTTTCCATTGTGGATTCAAGGAAAAAAAACGTACACTGGCGATCAATGCAGATGAAGGCGGGACGACTGCTCCGGAAGGAACAAGGGAATATCAGGTGGAAAAATCAATCACTATTATGGCCACCCCAAAGAGTGGGTATGAATTTACAGGTTGGACAGTTATAGATGGTGATGTAACTATCGAAAATCCAGGCAGTTCAACCACTACCGCCACCCTGCATGGTTCCAACAGTACTATTACAGCCAATTTCAAGCAATCCATAAGAAGTATCACGATTAATTTGGATAGATTTTACAGCTCAACTTCAAGTATGAACAGTGGTAAAAGTTATGAATATTTGACCGTGTCATCCACAGATTGTTCTGGTATAATATGCAGGATATATGGACAGACTAAAAACGACATGGACAATATGGATGAAGTAAGCTATCCTGTGCGGATAGAGCAGAACCAAAAGGTTATGTATGCGTATTCAGAATGGGAAACAATAAACCAGGATGGAGATACACGGGAAAAAAGTGCCACTCCGCAGTCTTTCGACATTATAATAGACAATGCTATAGTACTCTCAAACATTAAATCTCCGTCAGGCAAGCAGACACTTGATTTCGGCGAATTTGATGGCAAGGAGATAACAAGTATCGGATATAGGATAACTTTCCAATTCACATCTCATTGGGAGTAAGAATAACTGGGGGATATTATAACATCCCCCTGCCTTTAACGATATGCGCCATAATTGCTTTTATCCATGAGAGCAGAAACCGTTCAGAAAATTTAGTTTGAGATCACTGTTATCCTTTATTCCTACAGATTTCCAGATGACACCATCAGCAGATTTCCCTAAATAACCATTGTTCTCAAGAGCCCAGAAAACACTGCCATCAAATATGACTTCTTCCCAGGAATTATCTCCAAAGGGAACTTCCTCTCAGTTCTTCCCGTCACTGGAACAATGCATACACCCATAAGAGCAATGAACTTGTTATTTCCGAATGCTGAAGAATACAAATTGGTTACTGTAATTCTCACCCTGTTCCAACCGGACAGGTCTGTAGAATAATTAACATGACCGCTTTTTTCCGTCACAACATATGTGCCGTTGCCATAAGTGACAGATTGCAAATCATTATTTCCAATCTTGCTTTCTTTTCAGCTACTACCGTCCGGAGAGGTACAATATATTCGCTGTTCCCCACAACTATGAAATGTCCGTTGCAATATTGGACATCATTCCAGGTACGGTTATTGGTGTTACTGATCTTATTAATGCTCCAATTAGTTCCATCAGCAGAAACTGCAATATATCCGTTACCAGCCGCCACATATTTACCGCAGGCAAATGCAATGGAATACCAGTCAACCGAATAACCTATAATATCGGGATTTGACCATGTTCTACCATCTAATGAAGTGGTCATATATCCACGCTTACTGACGGTTATATATTTGCCATCACCATGTACTATTGCATACCAGTCAGTTTTGCCCAGTACATATTTTTTCCCTTAGGAAAGGATGACACCGTTATCACCGACAAATATGTAATCAGAAACTGATATACCCAGCTCAAAATTAGTTGTAATAGTACTGTCGGGAAGAGTGCCGGACAGTACTGTTCCGAAGCCGGGTATGTTGCCTATCTAGCAGGCATTCTGTAAGAGCACTCTTCCGTTCTTGGATTGTAACTTGTAAATTTCCTTGCCTTTTTTGTAAAATTAAATATCGCAGTTATTGAGTCATAGAATTAACAGGATTGTTTCTTTTTTCAATGACAGTCATGTCCTTGAAAATAGTCTGCTTGTTTTTCAATCTGTAGCTACTTTCTGTGAACTAATGACTTCGCAACAATAGAGCAGCTGGCCAAACAAAGCACCGGAAAGGACCTCATCATTGAGTATCTCCACCCATTCGGTTGGTATTTTGTTGGTTGTGCTGATGAAAGATGTCTTTTCATGCAGCTGGTTTGTTAGATTGAAGAACAACACGGCCTCCTCTCTTTTTACGATACTGTCCAAAATTTTGTGTAAACAGAAATAGAATTCAGATGTAAGAGTGTACTTATATTTGGAGTCTGTTTTCACATCCTCAAACAAACATTTTTATTATGTCTTCCTTAACACGATTTTCTTTTGGTTGATTTTAAAAAATCTGATGGTAGCATTCCGAACTCTTCCTTAAAACACTCTCTAAAATACCCCATATTATTGAATCCTGTCATAAGTGCTGCTTCAGTTACATTATATTCACCACTTACCAGTAAATGTGCACATTTTTTTAATTTTATTTTACGAATAAATTCGTTGGCTGATAAACCGGTCAAAGCTTTTACTTTGCGATAAAAAGCGGAATGGCTCATATTCATATTGTTTGTCATAAAAGCAATATCCAATTTTTCTTCTGCTAAATTTTCTTCAATAAGAGATGTCAATTTACTGAGAAATTTTTTATCCAATTGATTTAATTGATTTTCTTCTTTTAACAGGTCACTATTAACGAAATTAACGTTTGTTATATCTCCTGCAACGATTCTCTGTGCCAATTTTTTACGCGACTCCAGTAAATTACAAATGCGGCTTTTTAGCAGTTTTGCACTGAAAGGTTTAGTAAGATAAGAATCTGCACCGTTTTCATATCCTTCCTCTTTATCCTGTATAGAATCTTTTGCTGTTAGCAATACAACAGGAATATGGCTAGTACATATATTTTCTTTTATGGCTTTGCATAATTTTATTCCATCCATTTCCGGCATCATAATATCACTAACAATTATGTTAGGAGTATATTTTATAGCCATTTCTAAACCCTCTTTACCGTTTTTGGCAGTCAATACGTTATAATCATCACAAAAAGAATCATTAATATATTCACGTATATCTGCATTGTCTTCCACTATTAAAAGAATCGGATGAGAGTTTAGTTTTTCATCTTCTTTTATTTTCTCCTCAGTTGTTTGTAACAAAGTTTTTTCTACTTCTTTATGTAGGGCATCAGGATATGAATTCTCTGTTAAAATGCGAAAAGAAAAACTTGTTCCCTTATTCGGAAAACTTTCTACATTTAATATACCATTATGTAATTCAGCCAAAGATTTGACTAATGCAAGACCGATTCCGGTACCTGAGACTTGATGTTTTCCTCCAGCCTGATAATATGGATTAAAAATATATGGCAATGATTGAGCATCTATACCACATCCTGTATCTGATACAATTATTTCTGTATATTTGTTTCCATCCACTTCTACTTGGTGTACTGTAAGAGATATTTTTCCCTTCGATGTATATTTTACAGCATTGGAAAGCAAGTTGTTTATGATAGTGGTGATAATATCAGCATCGAAATAAATTGCTTCCATAGGTTTTGCTTCTATCTGAAATGAAATTTCTCCATTCCGGTTCAATTCTTTATATCTTAAACCTATTTCGTAAACAAGATTTTCTATATGATCTTTTGCTACGGTAAGACGTCTATTTTGTGTTTCTGTTTTACGAAACTCTAAAATTTGGTTTGTTAAATTTAATAATCGTAAAGCACTTTCGTGTATTGTTTTAATTTTACGACTATAAAATGGACTGTCTATAAGATCTTCCAAAGGCCCTAATATTAGAGTGAGAGGAGTACGTAACTCATGAGTGATATTTGTATAAAATTGCATACGATCATCATTCAATTTCTTTTCATACAATCTCTTTTCTTTTTCCATCTCCAATGATTTTTTTTCTAATTCTAATGAACTTTCTAATTGGAGTTTACGTTTATATGAACGAATGATGATATATATACCACAAAGTGTAACTAATATATAGAATAGCCAAGCGTACCAACTGAGCCAAAAAGGAGGATGAATTAAAATTTTTAATGACATAATGTTCTTTTCATTCCAATCTCCATTTTTCAACCGTGCTTTCACTCTAAAAATATATTCACCTGGAACAACATTATGAAAAGTAACTGAACTTTCTTCCTTTATATTATACCATACTTTTTCCATTCCTTCCATAGTGTAAGCATATTCCACTCGTCCGTTTTGAGAATAGTTAGCAATGGAGAATAATAAGCGAAAAGAATTTTGATTATGAGAAAGATGAACTGTGTTTTTTTCATCCGGAATCAATATCTTAGGCGTATGTGTTTCGATTTGTTCTTCTATTAATTCACAGGCGATCAGTCGAATAGGGGAAATTTGTTGACTATAGGTCAATAACTGTGGGTTGAAATAACATACTCCGTTAGGAGATCCGAAATAAATAGTTCCATTTGGCGCCGTTGCCACCGAACTTTCAACAAATCCTCCTAATGGAACGCCTTCGTGGGAATCATAATTGTAGAATTTTTGTTGATGTATATTCCAACAAGAAATACCTGTATAAGTACTGACCCAAATATTACCAGAACGGTCCTGTTGAACTGCACGTATGTGGCAATCATTTAAACCATGACGTTCATTATAAATATCTATTTTTTCTAGATCATTTATATCTTTAATATAGGCTAGTCCATTGTAAGTAGCAATCCATATTCCTCCTTCGGTATCCTGAAAAATCTGATTAATATTATTTGAACACAATCCATTTTTAATCGTTAAATGCATCAACATTTTTTTTTCTTTACTAAAAATATAAACTCCTCCTCCTAATGTTCCTACCCAAATTCTGCTAAATTTGTCTTGCATGATGGCATAAATGGTAGAATTATCCATTTGTTGATTCAATTCTTCTTCTTTCTCTACTTTGTTTAGGTAACAAGAAAAAATTCCATTTTCACTTCCTATCCACATATTATTTTTTTCATCTTCGTATAAAGCATGTATATCCAAGTATTCCTGTCCTAAAACAAGATGTTTAAATATATTCTTTTGAGGATCATAACATATAACTCCTTCATCATTTACTCCTAACCATATTTTCCCATCTTGGCTATGCCTTATTATGTAGATAATTGAAGATGAACGTTTCTGATAAGTAGATAAATTCCAAGTACTCACTACCTTATTATCTTGATATAAAGACAACTCATTTTCACCTCCTAACCAAAGCCTGCCATTGTTGTCAACCTCTACTCCATAGATTCTTTTTAGAGTGTTTTTGTTACTCCCTTCAATGAAATGTAAAGTATGAAAATCGTGGTTACATTTGTTTATGAAATCTAAACCTGTACAATAATTCCCAATCCAAATATTTCCAAAACTATCTTGTTGTAAAACACGTATATTGGGAGATGAAAGTTTACTATTGGTAGGATTAATATTACTGAAACGAAAACTTTTGGATTCTGTTTCTTTATAATTTTTTAAGTTAAGTACACTAATTCCACCAAAATCCGAGGCGATCCATAAAGTTTCATTATTCATCTCTGTTATGTAAAATATATTATCACTTATTAGTGAACAAGAATCTTTAGGATTATGTTTAAAACAAGTAAATGTCTCTGTTTGTGAATTGAATAATCCTAATCCATGGTTAGTCCCTACCCATATATTTTTTTTATGGTCAATATAAATAGAACGTACATTGTTACCTGGCAAACTCTTAGGATTATTTGTTTGGTGATAGAACCTTTTTACTGTTTTCTTCTTTATATCAAGTATGCTCATTCCATTACTAAGATGTCCAATATATAAATGTCCATTCTGATCGTCCAAACAAGTCCTATTTCCTTTTACTAAATTAGTTGTATTTTCTTGGGTATAATTAGTGAACTTTTTCTCTTTTGTATTATAATGCTGTACCCCTCCATTTGTGTGTAAAATCCAGATACCTCCATCTTCGGCAGCTGTAAGATCAATGACAGTATTGCTAATCAACCCATTTTCAGTAGTCAAACTGCTGAATTCTTGTGTCTGGCAATTAAATAAGCTGATTCCATCTTGCTTGGATGCTATCCAAAGTACATTTTTATCTGAATCATAGTATAATGAAGTAAGTTCATTACTTACTAGCTCAGAATTTTCTTTTTTGTATTGTATGTTTCCGTTGGTTGATAATTTGTTTAAACCAGCTTCTGTTGCAGACCATATAAATCCTTGGTTATCTATAGCTATATCAACTACAAAACCATTAGATAATCCCTCTTGTACTCCTATATGTTTGAATAAATAAGATGATTGTCCTGATACATATGAACATATGGAGACACTTAAAACGATAATTGAAAGCAACTTTTTCATGATATATTTTTTATAATAGCAAATTAAATAATTTTATTTTTATGTTCATAGTATCACTAATATATAAAGACGAAAAAACGTTCTTTAAAGAACGTTTTGCGTTTATCACACTTTATTAATATATATATTTAGATAGAAATCCGTCCATTTGAGGCGAATCTTCCGTATATTTAATTCTTATCATTCTGCTATTTTTGCATCCAGATGAATTGAAGTTCTATAAGTCATCATTCAATGTTAAACAATTTAATTATTATTGCTATGAAGCACAAATCTCATTCATTTTTTCTATTGAAAATTACAAAGTCTATAATGGTTTTGTTGATGAGTATTATTATGATCATTCCCATGCAAATATGGGCTGGGAATAATAATTTAAACGTTACAACAGTACTACAGCAAATTAAAGTAACAGGGGTAGTTACTGATTTCACAGGTCCAATTATTGGTGCAAGTGTCGTAGAAAAAAATAATGCGGGAAATGGCACGATTACAGATATAGATGGGAATTTTGAGTTAACGGTGAAACCAGGTGCAACATTGTTAATTTCATACATTGGATATAAATCTCAAGAAGTACAGGCTACAACAGGAAAATTATTACAAATAGTTCTAAAGGAAGATAGTAAAGTATTGGATGAAGTAGTAGTAGTTGGTTTTGGTACACAAAAAAAGGTGAATTTGACAGGATCAGTCAGTGTAGCAACTGCAAAAGATATCGAGTCACGCCCAGTTAGTTCGGCTACACAAGCCTTACAGGGAGTAGTACCTGGGTTGAAAATTACAACCTCTACTGGAGATCTTAATAGTACAATGGATATTTCTGTTCGTGGTATAGGAACCATTGGAGATGGATCGAGTGGAAGTCCACTAATCTTGATTGATGGTATGGAAGGTGACTTGAATACGATCAATCCACAAGATATCGAAAATATCTCAGTTCTAAAAGATGCAGCCGCTTCTTCCATTTACGGTTCGCGTGCACCATTCGGAGTTATTTTGGTAACTACAAAAAGCGGACAGACAGGAAAGAATGTTGTAAACTATAATAATAGTATCCGTATTTCTAGCCCGTTGAGTTTGCCTGAGTCTATGGATTCATATTCATGGGCAGTGATGGTAAACCAAGCACAAATAAATTCTGGTGGTTCTCCTTTCTATAGTAATGAAACAATGCAAAAAATGCTGGATTTTCAAGCTGGTAAATTAACTAATGGCATAGATCCTGATCCTAACAACCCTAATGCTTGGGAAGATATTTGGTCGAAAGGGTATGCTAACACAAGATTATACGATGAAACTTATAAAAGATCCACTTTTTCTCAAGAGCATAACCTGAGTATTTCTGGTGGAAAAGATGGTATTACTTATTATGTTTCTGCTAATTATTTAAACCAAGGTGGTTCTTTGAAACTAGCTGATGATGGAATAAACCGTTATAATGTCACTGCTAAATTATCAACTAAACTGACCAATTGGTTGACTTTGAACACCAATGCACGCTATACTAATAATGATTATTGGGGACCTAGTCAATCTATGAATTACAATTATTATGGCAGACAGAATTGGCCTAACATCCCGATGTATGATCCCAATGGGCACATTTTACAAGAAGCAGCATTGAGTATAGCCGAAGGCGGTAAAAAAAGTATCAAAAGCAATCGTCATTATTATCAGGCAGCATTGATTTTTGAACCAATTAAAAATTGGATTACCAAAATGGAGATAAATTATAGTTTATTCAATCAAAAAAATAAAAGTTATTCTTTGCCTGTTTATACATGGAACCCGCAAAATGTACAAAACACTAGTAATGCTAGTTCTACTTTGTCTAAAACTGACGAAGATGAACAATTTATGAATATCAATGTCTATAGCGAATACAATCATAATTTTGCTAATATACACAATTTTAAGGTAATGGTTGGTTTTCAGTCTGAAGAACTGAAACAACAAAACCAATATGGATTGAAATATGGTTTGCAAGATTATGATTTGCCTGAGTTTGACTTGACTACCAGTCTTAACGGCAGTGGTAACTCTATACCTCCCACTCTTACAGGATCTTCCAACGAATGGGCTACAGTAGGTTTTTTTGGACGTCTGAACTATGATTACAAAGGACGATACTTATTTGAGGCTAACCTACGATACGACGGTAGTTCACGTTTTCGTTGTGGTAACCGCTGGGTCACTTCACCCTCATTCTCTGTTGGGTGGAATATTGCTCAGGAAGAGTTTTGGAGTCCTTTTTCAAAAATCATCAATCAGCTAAAATTACGTGCTTCGTATGGACAATTAGCCAACCAAAATACCCAAAGTTGGTATCCCACTTACCGTAATATGAACTTAGGTGCTTTAAATGGAAGTTACCTTTATGCCAACGGTACTCGCCCTAATACAGCAAGTGTAGGTGATCTTGTTAGTTCCTCTCTGACATGGGAAACCGTGCGTTCTTACAATGTTGGCTTCGATTGGGGAATGTTGAATAATCGTTTATCCGGTTCGTTTGATTATTTTCGTCGCTATACTTATGATATGGTCGGACCTGCTCCCGAATTACCTGTTACTTTGGGACTTTCACCAGCCAAGATCAACAATACCGATTTACATACTACAGGATGGGAACTGTCTGTCGGTTGGAAAGACCAAACCTGTTTTGGTATGAACTATAGTATTAATCTTTCACTTTCAGATCAGCAGACTTATATAGACTATTACCCAGGTAATCCTACAAACTCCATTGGTTCTAATGGATCGGAAAGCTCTTATATCAGTGGACAGAAGATTGGATTAATTTGGGGATACGAGACTATTGGCATAGCCAAAACACAAGCAGAAATGGATGCTCATCTTGCCACTTTGCCAAACGGAGGGCAAGATGCTCTTGGTACTCAGTCTAAATGGGAAGCCGGTGATATCATGTACAGAGATTTGAATAATGATGGAAAAATTTCGGCGGGTGCTCGTACTTTGGATGATCATGGCGATCTGAAAATTTTGGGTGATTTGAACCCTCATTATTTTATAGGATTGGATTTTACTGCTATTTGGAAAGGTTTTGATATACGTACTTTTTTTCAAGGTGTACTTGACCATGATTATTGGCCTGGAGGGGATTCCAGTGGAAAAAATGAAGGTTCTGGGGGGTATTTTTGGGGAATTAGAGCAAACCGTACTATTTGGCATGCTAGGGGATTTACAGTACACGAGGATTATTTCCGAGCCGAACCCATCGGACTTGATGGACATGAAATACCTGCCAATATAGATGCTTACTATCCACGCCCATTATTTAGTTTGTCTGGTTCTGGTAATGGTAAAAATCAGTATGTACAAAGCCATTACATGCAAAACGCTAGGTATATTCGTCTGAAAAATTTGCAAATAGGATATACATTCCCCAAATCTCTGACACATAAGATTGGCATTAGCAAATGCCGCATTTTTATATCTGGAGAAAATTTAATGACATTTACTCCTTTATTTAAACTGTTTGACCCTGAAACAGCAATGGGGGGTATAGGTGGTAATGCCTATCCATTGTCACGCACTTGGTCTTTCGGATTAAGTTTAACCCTTTAATATAATAATAAAATGAAAAAGATATATTTATATACCATTCTTCTATTCTCATCATTGTTTTGTACCATATTAATTTCCTGCAATGATTTCTTAGATAGAGAACCTCTGTCTTCTATTGCTCCAGAAAGCTATTTTGAGAATGAGGATCAAGTGACAGCATACGTTAATGAAATATACGATCGAGTAATGCCTAAGTATAGTGGAAATTCTTACGGACTGTATGAAACAGACAAAGATACGGATAATCAAATAAAGGCTGATGCTGTTCCAGCTAAATACGATAAAGGAGTGTGGAAGGTGGAACAAAGCGGAGGGGCATGGTCATTTGAGACAATCTATCGCTGCAATTATTTCTTTTCTATGGTAAATCCTCGTTTCGGCGAAAGTTTAGACGGAAGTTCAAATACTATTGAAGGGGAATTAGCTTCTATTAGGCACAGTATTGGTGAAATGTATGTATTACGTGCTTTGACCTATTTTGAACTTTATCAAGCATTTGGTGACTATCCCATTATCACAGAGCCACTAGCTGACAACATGGTTATATTGACTGAAGCTAGTAAACGCTCACCTCGAAATGAAGTGGCTCGTTTCATGCTTTCTGACTTGGACAGAGCAATTGAATTGTTAAACGGTAAGAATATGGAAACAACGCGTATAAACCGTGATGTTGCCTTGTTAATAAAATCACGTATAGCCCTTTTTGAGGGATCATGGCTGAAAAATTTTAAGGGAACAGCTTTTGTTCCAAACGGTGAAGGGTGGCCGGGTAAATTAAAAGATTACAATGCTAACTATCAATATCCCAGTGGAAGTATTGACAATGAGATTAAATGGTTTTTGGAACAAGCTGTAATAGCTTCCAAAGAAGTAGCGGAAAAGTACAAAGGAAGTTTAACAACCAATACGGGAATTTATCCACAAAGTGATTCTGATCCCAATAATCCTTTTTATGACCTCTATGTATCGACTGACTTATCATCTTACCCGGAGGTATTATTATGGCGTCGTTATGCACCAACCCTTGAAATGCATGGAATACCTCTTGCCGCTAATACTGGTAATAATGGTATAGGAGTATCCCGTTCTTATATACAAAATTTTCTTATGAAAGATGGATTACCTGTGTATGCTCATGGTACATATGCTGATGGTGATGGTTATTATATGGGAGATAAAACTATAGCGAATGTCAGGGTGAATCGGGACACGCGTTTGTCAGTTTTTTTACAAGAACCGGGACAAGACAATAGAATAGAGAAGTCTACATCTGCTAATATCTACTTTATTGTACCATTTCCTGATATTCTCGGTTTGACCCAATACCGTTATCCTACCGGATATACTTTCCGAAAAGGAGCTTCTTCAGACGTAGCTATGTATATTAAAGGAAATGAGGCTTATACAGCAGTACCTATCTATCGGTCGGTAGAAGCATTGTTGAATTACATAGAAGCTAGTTACGAATTAAATGGACAACTCGACAATAGCGCTCATGAATATTGGCAAATCATCCGACGTCGTGCATTAGTAGACGATGATATTAATGCTACTATCGCTGCAACGGATATGAATAAGGAAGCAGAAAATGATTGGGCAGCTTACACAGCAGGGAAACTGATAGATCCCATTCTCTATAATATTCGTAGGGAACGTCGTTCTGAGTTTGTGGCAGAAGGATTACGATATATGGATCTTTTGCGCTGGAGAGCTATGGATCAATTGATATCTAAGCCTTACATACCAGAAGGTATACATTTTTGGAATACACCGATGCAACAGGAAGTAGACAACAGTAAGATTATCTGTAATGGTTCTACGGAATCAAACCTTTCCTCTGCAGATGTAAGCGAATATCTTCGTCCCTTCCAAAAGTATAAGGAACAGCGTTGTTATAATGGTTTTACTTGGCACATGGCACACTACCTTCAGCCTATTGCGATGAAACATTTTCAAATTACTTCACCGGATGGAGCTTCGATAGCTGATTCTCCAATTTATCAGAATCCGTATTGGCCAACCACTCCAGATATGCCGGCAGAGAAATAATATCTACTATTGGGGGTGAAAGGATTGTTTTCACCCCTGTTACAGTTATATGAAAATATTATCTTACCTATATATTAATAATTAATCCCATTTATAATATGAAAAAACAATTATTATTAATAACAATTACTTTATTTGCTTGCATATTTTTAATCCATGCACAGACAAAGCCAAGCACATATGTAGATAAGAAAGATATTATGAAATGGACAATTGATAGTACATCCATACAGACGCAAGAATATCCCAAAGTGATATTACCTGGAGATTATCCGGATCCAAGTATTTTGAGGGATGGTAAGGATTATTACATGACACATTCCCCTTTTTCTTATAAACCAGGTTTCTTAATCTGGCATTCTCAGGATTTAGTGAATTGGGAACCAATATGTAGAGTAAAAGGGTTCGGCATGGCTCCGGATCTGGTTAAATATAAGGATCGATACTATATCTATGTTCCTTGGGGTAAAACAAATTATGTGTTGTGGGCAGATGATATTAGAGGTCCGTGGAGCAAACCTATCGACCTACGAGTTGAAGGTATAGATCCCGGACATATTGTTGATCAAGAAGGAAACCGGTATTTGCACCTTTCGGAAGGTACAGCTGTTCAATTGTCCGAGGATGGCTTAAGTGTAATCGGAATCCCTCAAACCGTATATGAAGGATGGAAATATCCGAAAGAATGGGATACAGAGTGTTTCTGTCTAGAATCACCCAAACTGACTTACAAGAATGGTTATTACTATCTAACCTCTGCACAAGGAGGGACCGCAGGACCGGCAACCAGTCACATGGTGGTTTCTGCTCGTTCTAAAAGCCCGATGGGGCCTTGGGAAAATTCGCCTTATAATCCGATCGTGCATACATGGAGCGCTGAAGATGAATGGTGGTCTAAAGGCCACGGATCTTTAGTTGACGATGTCAATGGTAATTGGTGGATCGTTTACCACGCTTATCCGAAAGAATTCCATACTCTTGGACGTGCGACATTGCTAGAACCTATCGAATGGACCAGTGATGGCTGGTTCAAGACGAAATCCAAAACAACTCCAGTAACACCGCAAACAGGGTTTGGCAAATCTGGCATAGTACTCTCTGATAATTTTGAGGAAAATAAATTAGGCATACTTTGGTCTTTTTGGGATGGATATAAAGAATCCGATGCCATCGTTAAAAATAACAGTTTATTTCTGCAAGGTAAGGGCACAACCCCTGAAAACGGGCGTGTGCTGTTAACGATACCTATTGATAAAAGCTATGAGACACAGGTGGAAGTGAACGTAGGTAATGATAATACAGCCGGACTGTTGCTTTATTACAGAAAATATGTATTTGCAGGTGTTACATCCGATGGTAAAGACTTTATTGTTTATTCAGATGCGAAAAATAAAAAAGTACTACCTAATAAACTGGGAAAACATTTCTTCCTCAAAATCATAAACGAGCGAAATAGTTGTCAGTTTTTAGTTAGTAAGAACAACAAAAAATGGACGACATTGGCGGAAAACATAAATGTAAAAGAGATGAATCACAATAACTACAATGGTTTTAAATCGCTTCGGATTGCTTTGTTTTCTGCAGGAACAGGGAAAGCTCAATTTAAGAGATTTGAATATAAAGGAAAAGATAAAAAATAAAAATATATGAGAAAGGATTTTTTAGGTTTTGTCATAAGGATTATACTGTTATTGCCTTTGTACAACTGTTATTCTCAAAATAAAGTTGAAGATGACAGGATTATTGTAAACATTCAAAAGAAAGGTGCAACTCTTCCCCACAGATGTACGGCATTTTCTTCGAGGAGATCAATTATGCTGGCGACGGTGGATTGTATGCCGAATTAGTTCAAAACCGAAGTTTTGAAGACGGTCATCTGCCCAAAGGTTTTAGCCTCAGGGGTAATATCCTTGTCCCTCCGCAGGTAAAATATCATCTCACTGGAGAGGTGAAAAAGATCGACGATCGGAAAATGAGATGGAATCCCGATCCTATCAGAGGTTGGTCTTTACAAGCGAAATATCCTACTGCAGCAAATATAAAAACAACTGATGAGCATCCGTTTTTTGAAACAGCACCCCATAGCCTGGAAGTATCTATTAAGGATGCTTCTGAAGAAATAGCCGTGGTAAATAGCGGTTTTTGGGGAATGAATATCGAAAATAAAGGAACTTATTTTCTTCGGTCGATCATTCGCATATCTCCAGAGTATAAAGGGAAGGTAGAAGCCCGGTTAATTGCTGAAAACGGGCGAGTACTGGCTTCCTGTCCGATAGCTACAGCTGAACCAGGTAAATGGAACGATGTGCAGAACACACTAATATCAGATGGGAAAGACCCTAAAGCGAAATTAGCTATTGTTTTTAACGGCACCGGAAAAGTGTGGCTCGATTATGTTTCGTTGTTTCCGAAAGATACTTTTAAAGGGCGCAAAAACGAACTTCGTAAAGATATTGCAAATAAAATCGCTGACTTAAAACCCACCTTTGTTCGCTGGCCCGGAGGAACCATTGTGGGAGGTATTACATTAGAAACCTGCATGAATTGGAAGAAAATGCTTGGAGATCCGGCATCCAGACCAGGTGAGATTGTAACTTGGGGATATCGTTGCTCCTATGGATTGGGATATTATGAAATGCTGCAATATTGTGAAGATATTGGAGCAGACTTCATGTACGTTTGTAATGTCGGTTTAGGCGATATGTATCGGATGGGGAATGCTTGTCCCGAGGATTCGATTCAGTACTACATCGATGATTGTCTGAATGCCATTGAATATGCTATTGGTGACAAATCAACCACATGGGGGGCACGACGTGCTGCTGACGGCCATCCTGAACCTTTTTCTTTAAAATATGTAGAGATAGGAAACGAACATTGGGGTAATGAGTACAAGCGTCGATTTACAATGTTCCAAAAGGCAATCAAAGAGCATTATCCTCAGTTGAAAATCATATATAATGCACAGGAATTTCAGTCTAATAAAGTAGAGCCCGTTGTAGCGGATTATATTGATCCTCATTTTTATGATTCGCCTAGAGGATTTTACAGTAAAAACAATTTCTTCGACAAACACCCGAGAGGGAAGTATCGTGTATATGTGGGAGAATATGCTTGCAATTCAGGTGTCGGTTCGGGAAATATGGAGGCAGCCCTTTCTGAAGCTGCTTTTATTGATGGTATGGAACGTAATGGGGATCTAGTAACGATGACTTCCTTTGCACCCCTACTCGAAAATGTTAATGCTTCCAGATGGCCTGTTAATTTGATTCGTTTCAACTCGGAGAAAGTAATCGGACGAAGTTCTTATTATGTACAAAAAATGGTATCTTCCAATCAGCCGACATACAATGTATGGAATAGTCTGAGCCATGCAAAACGAGATTCGTTAAACTTACATTTCTTATCATCAGGTATAGACGAAGTAACTGGGGAATTGATCTTGAAATTTGTGAATGGAAACGATGTTCCCCACATTGTTTCTTTTGAACTAAAGGAAACGTCTAAAGTAGAAAAAATAGGAAAAGTTATCACCTTGTCTGCTACAAACCGAAAAGATGAAAACACCTTTGATGAGCCGCAAAAGATATATCCGATTGAAAGTAGCTTTAGTAAATTCGGTAAAATATTCACCTATAAGTTTGCTCCGTTATCTTATACAATCTTACGCATACGTGTGAAAAATTAGCCAAGAAAAAGTACAATAATTATCTACCCATGAGATCAAAATACTTATTAGCTTTGGTGATTATCTTTTTTTACTGTAACAATCTTTATGATCAAAAGATCGTTTCTCAGGAATATCTATCGCACTTTACGGAGTCTCCGAAGGTTCAAATATGGCACACTGCTGGGAAATGATCGATCTCGGAAAAGAATTCTCTGTAAAGAATGTAATGTTAGAGGATGCCGATGCAAAACTTCTGAGAAATAATGAAAACGATGTGCTTCAAATATGCTCGAGGCATAAAGAAGAGTGTGTGTTTGTTAGAATTCCTATTCCTGAGGAGAGTAAATTGTCACAATATATCGCAGTAGATTTGGATATCACAAATGAAGAAACAAAAAGTATAGTGGTTGAAACCCAAAGGTATGACTACTCCTAAATAGCTGTAACGATTATTTAAAACCAGTCATACTTTTGGAAGGGGAAATTTAAACAATTAAATAAAATAATGTAACATGAAATTATTCAAATATATATTTCTATTAACCATTATGATTTGCTTAATGGCATGTGAATCCACTTCAGTTAAAAACACTAGTTCAATTATTCGCAATGGGATACCCTGGTTTGACGATCGTGGAAACATCGTCAATGCTCATGGCGCTTGTATAGTAAAAGAAGGAGGTCGGTATTATCTATTTGGAGAGTGGAAATCAAATGATAGTAATGCTTTTTCAGGTTTTAGCTGTTATTCGTCCGAAAATTTGGTTAACTGGAAATTTGAGAACGTTGTGTTGCCCATGCAGAAAGATGGTATTCTTGGATCTAACCGAGTGGGTGAACGTGTGAAAGTCATGAAATGTCCTTCTACAGGTGAGTTTGTTATGTATATGCATGCAGATAATATGGGGTATAAAGATCCACATGTTGGATATGCAACCTGCAAAACAATTGCTGGTGATTATGAATTTAAAGGACCTTTACTCTATGGAGGAAAACCAATCCGTAGATGGGATATGGGGATTTTTAAAGACTCTGACGGAACAGGATATTTGTTGGTTCATCATGGAATTATTTATCGATTAAGTGATGATTACTGTTCTGCAGAAGTAAAGGTCTTGAATAAATTGCCTAATTCCGGCGAATCACCTGCCATGTTTAAGAAAGATGGGATTTATTATATGCTTTATTCCGGATTAACTAGTTGGGAGAAAAATGATAATTTTTACTTTACTGCTCCTTCTATTAAGGGGCCTTGGACTCGTCAAGGTTTTTTTGCTCCGAAGGGGACACTTACATATAACTCTCAGACTACGTTTGTGTTTCCTTTGATTAAGGGCAACGATACTATCCCTATGTTTATGGGCGACCGTTGGTCATATCCTCACTGTAGATACTAATTGAAAAGTGCGCTGTATTCTAATTGAAAAGAGCTCCATCCATAACTTGTTACAAAATTACTATAAGTTTAAAATATTCATTTATCTTGTCTCATTTTTTGTGTTTCCTTAAGCCTATAAGACAGTCCGGTCATATTAACCAGATAAGCTTTATGTGTAAGCCTGTCAACCATTGCCGCCACAAGCACCTTGTCCTTTATGATTTCATTCCATCTGTTAAAAGCCAAATTAGTAGTAATGATTGTAGCCTTTTTTCCGGCTCTTAACGACAGGTGGTTAAAAAGCAGTTCTCCTCCTTCCTTGTCACAACTGCATATCCGAACTCATCACAGATGACCAGATCGTATTTTTCAAACCTTAATTGTAGCGTCCTCAGTGTCTTTGCTGATTTAGCCTCCCTTATCTGGGTAAGCAGGACCGGCACTGAAGTAAACAATACGGTAAAGTCCTGTTGGCAGGCCTTTATTCCTAAAGCCGTAGCAATATGCGTCTTTCCCGTTCCCGGATTTCCATACAGGACCAGGTTTCTTCCCTGTCTGATGAAGTCCAGTGTCTCCAATTCAGGTAATATTACCTGTGCCTCTTTGGGCATGTCTTCCATAACAAGCTCATGCAGATACTTCATTTGTGGAAATCCCGCAGATCTTATCCTTGATCTTCTTCTACACTCCCTTCTCCGGCGCTTTCCTTTCCAAGCAATTCCGTCAAGAACTGCAGATGGTTCCAGTTTTCTTCAGCTGCCAATGAAAGGGTGCATTCCAGTTCCTCTTTAAAGGCCAGAAGCTTCAGTTCTGCAGCATAGTCATAAATGGTTTCTTTTTCTGATTTCATATATTATAAACTTAAATGGTTGGTATTATATCATGCACTTCATTGTATCCTGTCATGAGCGCCGTGATGCCTTCAAGCATATCCACAGCTTCTCTTTCTATATTCTCCTGTTGTGCCGGGAGAACAGGCGGTTCCATGGTTTCTTCTGTCTCTCCCTGTACGCTACCATGCAGCATGGCCTTTACCGGTCCGGAGATATCTTTCTGACACCACGTCCGGTCAGCTCCTTGCATGCCGTGACAATGTCCGTTCCGGAAAATCCATTTTTTCGGGCATAGTCCAGCAACAGAACAAACGTCCTGTTGTCCTCCTTGAAATGGATGTCATACAGCCTTCTCAGTTCTTCCGGTGCTCTTTGCCAAACCACAGAGTGGGGCAATGCCCCCGGTTTACGGGAAAGTGTACGCAAATAGTGCTCCAGCTTGATGCACCAGTCTCCACCGCAATAACTGCGTTGATGAGAGGCCACTTTCTCCTTCCTGCAGGATGACGATTTTTTCACTATAAACCTTGACATGTACTTTTTCTCCCACAAGAGAATCAGGTACGGAATAATGGACATTTTTCATGCTGATAGTTGACCATTTATCCACAATGTACTCATAGACCTCAAAACAGCCCAGATTACCGGGAAAAGGCTTCAGCGATGACAGGTCAGCTTCCAGACGTGATGTTTTCTCCGCTGTTGAAAGACTGCCTTGCTCGTTGTTGACCTGCATACATACCCGGTTTAAATGCTCCCTGGGCAGAATGTATATCACCAAAATGGTCTGTCAGGCAGAAAGCTTTCCTTCTGACATATTCCACGCTGCGCTCCACATGTCCTTTCTCCCATCCGGCCCGTACATTACAGAAACGGTACTCAAAACAATAGAAACCGGACATCTTCATCAAAGCTTCTGTAGGTTTCTTATCACCACCGACAAAGCTCTTGACGGCTACACGCATATTGTCATAGACCATCATGGCGGGGACACCATGTATATCCCTGAAAAAGTTACGGTGGGATTCCATGAAGGCAAGCGTATTCTGATGCCTGAAAAGATAGGCGTATCTGCCATTGCTATGCCCGAAAGTGAATACGGCCAGATAAAACTTGGTTTTGACGCCGTCAATCAAAAAAGAAGAACTTCACCCCAGTCAAACTCGGCAATGCATCCGGGCTCATAGAACAACCGGATAAAGGTTTCGCTCTTTTTCTTCTCTTTGTATGACTCTATATTTTTTATATAACTGCATACTGTGGCGTAACTGATGGTGTATCCTTGAGATAACAGAAACTGGTGGATATCCTTTTTCAACATGCGCTGTTTGCGAAGTCCGGTAGCTATCTTAACGGCATTCTTCTTCAGGCAAAATCCTATCTTATCCTTAATCTCTTGTGTGAGCCGGCGAGGACGGCGTCTGGAACTGTCATACCGGGCTGGATGGTAAGCAAATCACTCAAAGCCTCTTCTGGATTGTCCGTGCGGATGGCTGATTCGTACTTTGAAAGAATATTGTCAACGGTATGACGGCTGACATGAAGTTCACGAGAGATACGCCGTTTGCTATAACCGCATACTCTATACATGTGTATTATTGATTGTCTTTCTACCATAGTCTTCATTTTACCTTTGCATTTGGATTATACAAAGGTCATTATACTTATCCTATGGTGGCGCAATTTTCAACTGGAATATTGGCGCACTTTTCAATTAGTATCCACGGCTGTTTTTTACGTCCCACAAGTGTGGCGGAACGTCCATCTTGCAGCTGAACTGCTTAATCTCTCCGTCCACCGTAAGGCGGCACATCAGTGGCAGGTTGCCGTTGGGCTTTGCACTGCCTTTCTTCACATAGAATAAGACCTTGAATGTACTTCGCATAACTCATATTTTTTTTGGTGACAAAATTAGTTTACTGTGAGTTACAGACAGCTACGCAGAATTACGCAAATCGCAGAAAGACAGATGCTTATTCTAAAAATTCACACATTACGGCAGTAATGATGTGGTAACTGAACTCTTGCGTTGTGTGGCTTTTGGATGTCTGCAAACGACCTTTTCCACATCAAAAACAAAAGCGTAACGACCACTCTTTCAGTTGAATCGCTACGCTTTTCTCAAATTTACTTTTTAGCTATCTGTTTATTTTACACTATGCACGATTTTCGTGTGCGCTGTCAGTATGACCGGATGTTCAAAGGAAGAGAACGACACTCCCAAACCGACATTTACTGTCAGTTTCAATTCACAAGGAGGTTCTGAAGTTCTCTCACAAGAAGTAACTCAAGGGGAAAAGGCAACCAAGCCATCTAACCCGACAAAGAAAGGGCTTGCCTTGGGCGGATGGTTCACCAGTACGGAATACATCACAGCATGGAACTTTGAAACGGATGTAGTGACGAAAGACCTTACACTCCACGCCAAATGAGTGAAAGAAGATGAAATCACACGGGAAATACTGGACGAAACCGTCAGGGAAGTCCGTAAATATAAAAGAAGAAGACTATACGGAAGATTCCTACAAACTGTTAGAGCAAAAAATCACAGCGGCAACAAATATCCTCGGTAAATCAAACGCTACGACGGAAGAAATTGCTACAGCCTATGCCGAACTAAAAGAAACTATAAACCAACTGATACCGTTGGGCAAACAGCAGACAACGACCGGCTCCGGTTGACGGCATTGTTCGTTTAAGCACGGAAAAGCTGAAAGCCCCCAGTCCCAACAATTCTTATGTAAGGATAGAGGCGTGGGGAGAAGATATTTGCGGGGGAAAATCCACAAACAGTACAGTCCCTTCACCTGCAATGAAACCAAACTGAAATCGTGGGAAAAAAATGGTGAGCTTAAAGAAGACAAGGAACGGGGAACTCTTGGCTTTTCTCCCAATCCTGATTTGAAAGTTGGAGAAAGTGTTGAAATCACTGTGACTTATTCCAAGGCAGCCCGACAGTCTTTCCATAAGTAAACATCATTGAAAAAGAAACAGAAAATAATGTAAACTTCCATATAACAGATAAAAAGCCAGATGATTTCTTCTGGCTTTTTTAGAACTGAGTTATATTCCAAGAATAGTTGTGTAAGCCACAAAGTTTTTCGATGCAGGAAAAGAAATACAGATAGTGCCTAATTACTCGTGACAAGAGACCGGCGCAGACCTGCTTCACCACTTACTTTATTCCACCAATAATTGATAAGACCATGCGCAAAATATCGTTATTTTACCAGTTATGCTTATTGACCGTACTGGCATTGTCTGGCTGCACAACGGGGTTAGACGAATTTTGAGACAGCCTCTTTCTACTTGAAACAGCGGGTAACTGCGTTTCCGTCTTTCCGGCAACTTATTTCACCGAATTGGTAAAAGTAACGCTCATCTCGTAGCCCTCGAAGAAATTGCCTTCAAGGAACAGGTACGTATGCATTTTGTTCTGCCCGCTAAAGCAACAGTTGGACACATTGGTTTCCGGAGATGCGTGCGTGATTTTCCAGTCAATGTTGTAGTTCATGTAGCCTCCATCGGAAGAATCATAGTTGTCCATCGTGTAGAGGTACTTGAACCCATAGGGCGGATTGACTTTTTGGGCTTCTCCGTTGCGCACGATGTCGAAACTCATTGGTATAAGGCCACAAAGTGGTCTTTCGGTGGCTGGGCACGCTGTGGTTGGAGGTTATCTTCACCTTCACCGGGAGGAGTTTTTCGGGATAGCCTTCCGGGATGCTGTACTGCACCTCGTATATTTTTCCTTTCTGTATGTAATTTGTAACTTTATCAGCAGGAAAATGGAAAATGCGAATACCGCACTTTTCCGGGGATGTCTATCTTTGCCGGCTCAAAAAGACAGACATCATTATGATAACAACGAGCCGATTTTTTAAAGAGAAACAGTATATGTGGTACAAGGTTAGAGAGCTTCAGTCGAAAGGATTAAACAAGACACAGATCGGGAAGCACCTGGGAGTGGACAGAAGCACCGTGCGGAAATATCTGCAGATGTCCCGGGAAGATTTTGTAAGGAGGCGGAATTCGCATCGCAAATACACGCTGAAACTGGCAGGATACGAGGAGTATGTGCGGGGGACCCTGGAGGAATATCCGTACATATCGGCCGCACGGATGCATGACTGGCTTAGAGAATGCTATCCGGATTTCCCGAAAGTGTGCGACAAGACCGTATTCAATTTTGTAGAAAAGGTGCGCTGCAAATATGGCATCGGAAAGAAGTCGGAGGCCAGGATACGCAGGGACTATGAGAAACTGCCGGATACCCCCTATGGGAAGTATGCGCAGGCAGATCTCGGGGAGAAATGGATGTCCGCGGAAAACGGCAGAAGCACGAAAGTCTATTTTTTTGCGATCGTCCTGGCACGTTCACGCTACAAGTTCACCTGTTTCAGCCGTCGCCCTTTCGACACGGAGCTCGCCATCTATGCACACGAGCGCGCCTTTGAGTATTTCGGAGGGAAACCGGAAAAGATCCTTTATGACCAGGACAGGGTGCTGATTTCCCGGGAGAACCTGGGAGACCTGATGCTGACAAGGAAGTTCCAGACGTTTGTCAGGGAGCAGCATTTCCAGCCGGTGTTCTGCCATAAGGCCGACCCCGAGTCAAAAGGCAAGGTCGAGAACGTAGTGAAATATGTGAAGGAGAACTTTCTGGTGGCACGTGTGTTCCGTGATATCGACAGTCTGAACAGGGAGGCCCTCGAATGGCTCGAAAGGACGGGGAACGGGAAGGTGCACGGGACCACCCGTCTTTTTCCCCGGGAAGAGTTTGCCGTGGAAAAAGGCTTTCTCATGCCCTATCATGGGACGCCACAACCACCGCAGGAGGAGATGAGGGAATACCATGTACGCAAGGACAATACAGTGCAGTACAGGGGGAATTATTACAGCCTGCCATGCGGAACTTACCGGAGCGGGCAGACAACTGTCTGGCTGCAGGAGACGGAAGGGAATGTGGAGCTGTACAACAAGGATACGGGGAAGCTCATCTGCCGGCATGTGCTCTGTACCCGGAAGGGAAGGACCGTTTATGACGACTCCCACAGGAAACCGAGAAACGCCGGAGTGAAAATAGCCGAACGCATCCTTTTTCATGTGTCCGACAACAGGGAGGTAGCCATGTGGATGGATAATCTGAAAAGGAGGAAAAAACGTTACTACAGGGATAATCCGGAGGTGATCCTGCGCATAATTCCCGGATATGACAAGAACACGCTGATAGAGGCCATACGCATATGCCTTGACAAAGGCATCTATAACGGGGACTCGGTTAAAAGCCTGTGTGAATATGTGTGCAGGGGGAAGGACAATGGAACGGAAACATACGGACTGGAGGATTGCCTGCCCCGACAAGGCGGCTTGATACAGTCTTATAACGAAATACTTAGGGAATATGACAAGACATAAGAAGGAACTCATGGAATGTGCACGTATGCTCAAGCTGGGCAATCTGGCCGAACATCTGGAGGAACTGCTGCATCAGGCCCAGGAAAAGCAGCTGACCTATCCGGAGTTTCTGCTCGCCTGTCTCAGGGAGGAGGTCCGGAACAGGGAGAGCCGGAAGTATTTGTGCCGTTTGAAAACGGCCGGACTTCCAGCCAGACATGATCTGGACCGTTACGACTTTACCCGGACGGAAGGAATAGATTCCAGAAAGCTGCGTGAACTCCGTGAGCTGGTATGGGTGGGGCAGGCATACAACCTGCTTCTGGTAGGCGGCTCCGGAACAGGAAAGACCTATATCGCCGCCAGGCTTGTCCATGAGGCGGTGAAAAACGGATACAGGGCGTATATGGTTACGCTGGAAGATCTTCTGACCTGCCTGAAGACAAGGGATGTTTCCCGGCATGCGATGAAAACTTACAAACGGATCACGAAGGCACAGCTGCTGGCCATTGACAATGCCACACTCTTTCCCTTGAAAAGAGAAAATGTCATGTTGCTGTTCAAACTGGTGAATGAGTTTCAGGAAAAGACATCGCTTATCGTTACAGCCAACTACTCCCTTACAGAATGACTGGTAACACCGGGAGAGGAAGCTGTCGCAGCGGCATTGCTTGACAGACTGCTCTACTGTTGTGAGATTATACAGCTGTCGGGAAACAGTTATCGGATGGAAAATAGGAAAACAATTTTTAGCAATCGGAATGA
>VOFH01003409.1_pt1 | contig 83243 bp, 128 predicted proteins | sample 5384091 | NCBI WGS metagenome assembly VOFH01 (sample SAMN12384727, study PRJNA508395) | human gut metagenome | isolation source: healthy gut G | host: Homo sapiens
CAAGGTCAAGTGGCTGGCCTGGATTGATGCGGCGTTTTTCGCCCTTGTCAGTTGTCACCAGTCTGTTCCACCTGGATATCCCCTGAATGCCCTGCTGCCAGTGGTGGCACTGCCCTAACTTCTTTGTGTTTTTCTGGACCAATATCACCGATGAGATTGCCTATCGCCGGGGCGTACCCGCCATCAGAGCAGTCATCAAACGATCCAGTTCAAATCCGCAGTGCGCCAGCAGCGGAAGAAGGAGGCCGAGCGGGGTTACCGTCACAAGTGCGCCGTCTGCGGCCGGACAGATGCGGACCATCCGGGTTGGAATTTCGTTGCTGCTCCCGCTGTGCGGATATCACTGTTTCTGCCAGGACCCACATCTTTAATCACGAGCATTTTTTACAGAGTGAGAAGTTTTCACGGAAAGTGAGGGAGTTCATGATTCATTCCTTAGACGCCTGGGCCGCGATGCTCTCCGAGAGCTACGGAGAGGACGCCAGCATCCGTATGCAGTTTCAGGGTGTGGCAGACGCCGCCTCTGTGCTCCATCTTCAGTGCGCCGGCATGCTGCGGCCTTTGATCGGATAGGCGGCGTCATCACACAGGGTGACTGTGAAGGCGTGGCGCTCGGCTATTTTTCAGAGGACGAGGAGTCGCTAAATCAGGCTCTTTTGGAAGAACAGTCGGCGCTTTTGCGCTCTGTTCCCCGGATACCCTGGCGGCCATTCAGAAAAATGCTGTAGAAATCGCGAAAATCGCTCAGCCAGACTGGTATCGCTCCGCCCTCGGCGGCAGAGGGTCTATGTTCTGCAGGCCATTGCTGTTCGGAGAGATTGCCGGGGAAGCGGCGTGTTCCGCGCTCTTCTCACCCCCATTCTGGATGCGGCCCGGCAGAGGGAGACCCCCGTGGTGCTGCAGACCTTCAAGTTAGACAACCTGCGCAAGTATGAGCACATGGGCTTTCAACTTTCCAAAGAGGTTGCCTCTGACACCATCCCTCTTATCTGCTATCATATGATCCACCCCTGATGTCTCTTACCACGGCTGCTTTTCTGGCAGCCGTGGTATTTTGGTTTTTCTCATCTCATGGAACCCTGCACCCCTTTGAAAAGGAATGGTCTCCTGCTATAATCAGGCAGACACATCCGGGCGCTCTACGGAACCAAACGGCCCGATCTATGTAAAAGGAGGCATTTCATGATGTTGAAGCTTTACAGCCCCATGCGGTTTTTCACTGGTTTGAGGAAATCTCCTCCATTCCTCGCGGCTCTGGCAGCACGTCGGCCATTGCAGAGTGGTGCGTTCGTTTTGCCAAGGAGCGCGAGCTTCGCTTCTTCCGGGATGAAGCTGATAACGTGGTCATTTTCAAAGAGGCGTCCCCCGGCTACGAGGGCGCTCCCACCATCATTCTCCAGGGGCATCTGGATATGGTTTGTGAAAAAGCTGCGGGCTGCACCAAAGACATGTCCACGGAGGGGCTGGATTTGCGCTGTGACGGGGAGTGGGTCTGGGCGGACGGCACCACTCTGGGCGGCGACGACGGCATTGCTGCGGCCATGGCGCTGGCAATTCTGGACGATGACAGCTTGCCCCATCCCCCCCCTGGAGGTGCTCCTCACCTCCAACGAGGAAATCGGTCTGCTAGGTGCCCAGGCCTTTGACGCCTCCGTGCTCCAGGGCCGGCGGATGCTGAATCTGGACCACAGCGAGGAGGGGTCCTTCATCGTGGATGTGCCGGTGGAAACCGGACATGCTGCACGCTGCCGGTTCATCGGGAGCCCTATGCCGCAAGTGCGTGGCGCGTTGCTGTCAGCGGGCTGCTGGGCGGGCACTCCGGCGTGTTTATCAATCAGGGCCGCGGAAACGCCTCGATCCTTCTCGGGAGGATGCTGCAGGAGTTGTCTCTGCATATGGACCTAAGGCTGGTTCTCGTGCGCGGCGGCCTCAAGGATAATGCGATTCCTGTGGCGGCGGAGGCCCAGATTCTGGTTCCGCCTGGGGCTGATGTCCAGGGGCTTTGCGCTGCCTTTGCCTCCGTTTTACAAAAGGAGTTCCGGCGCTCAGATCCCGGTATTGCCTGGAATGTCTCTCCCTGCCAGCCCGGAACTGACCCCTATGGACCAGGCGTCCACTGCCCGCTGCCTCTGTCTTTTGACCTGCGCTCCCAATGGCCTGCAGGAACTCAGTCAGGATATGCCGGGCCTTCCGCAGACCTCCCTGAACCTGGGGGTCCTCACCACCCTCCGGAATCTCTGGACGCTGTTTCTCCCTGCGCAGCAGCCTCGCCAGTCAGAAGGAGATGCTACTGCGCCGCCTGAGCGCCTTGACCCGCCCCTGGGCGGTTCCATAGAGGTCCGGGGCGATTATCCCGGCATGGGAATACCAGGCGGAGTCTCCCCTGCGGGACCTGCTGGCGGCAGTCTATCAGGAGCAGTCCGGAAGCGCCCCCAGCATCGAAGTCACCCACGGGGGACTGGAATGCGGCGTTCTCTCAAAAAATACCGGGGCTGGACTGCGTGTCCTTTGGTCCCAATATTCCAGACATTCACACCCCGGGAGAGAATGGAGGTTGCCTCTGTTCAGCGGGTTTGGAAACTGCTGCTGGAGGTCTTGCGCCTCAGCCGCTGAATCCTTTAACATGCCGGCCGGCCAGAAAATTCTGGCCGGCCGGCATGTCTTCGCATCTATGACATCTCTTTTCAGACAGGACGTCCCTCTTCCCGTTGGAACATTCTTTTCAGTGCCGCGGCGTCCAGAAGATTCACTGTCTGTAGCTTTCCCTGATAGAACACCGCCCAGTTGTTAAAGACGCAGGGCAGCGCCTTTGCCTTTGCTGTGTGTCCACCAAACGGAGCGACACAGGAATCTGCCGTTCGCCGCAATACTGCCGGACCAGTTCCACGCTCTGGCAGATATAAGGGCACTGAAAGTCGTAATAAACCGTCAGCTCCTGTCCGTCGATCTCCCCGCGCTTTGCAGCGGGTGAAAACCTGGGCACGGTCCCATCCAGGAACACGCCAGCAACTGGTAGCCATACTCCGTGGCATCCACGGTTTCAAACCCAAATTTTTGAGCGAAAGCCTGATCGGAGAGCCATGCCTTTTGCTTGTCCGCTCCCAGCATACACACGCCGGATTTTCCTCTCTCCCTGGCATCCTGAAGGCAATATTCCATGAGCATTCTCCCATATCCCTTGCCTTTATGACTGCCGGATACCCACAGGCAGTAAAGATATAGGTAATTGTCTCCCCAAAATCGGCACCCACGCAGTTTCAAGCGGTGCATATTCGATAAACACCACAGCCTTTTCATGGAGCTTACGGAAGACATGCCCCTCATTCAACCGCTCCGCCAGCCATGTCCGCTTAGCCTCCACTCCCGGGTGGGGCTTTTTGCTGCGGATGATACAGCACAGATGTTCCTCCGCCAGATTTTCCGGCGTCAAATTGATAAATTCCATGTCCCCCTGCCTCATTTCTATGGATTGCCACCATCATAGCATGGAAGTTCACCCAGGGCAAGGGATTTCCCGTCAAATTGTCCTATGAAGGGATGCCGCCTGGTATTTTGGCTTCCCAACAAAGGAAAACGCGGTATACTACTTCTCGTCATCAGAGATCTCCGTGCGCTTGTCCGCGTCGGAGAGACCGCCGCCCCTGTTGCCGGGGGAGAGACGGCCTGCTTGTCTATGTATCTGGAAATGGAGGCGCCTATGGAATCCCGTCTTGCCCAGTCCTTTGAGGAACCGCACTTTCTACAAAAAGCTGGCCATGAGTCAGACTGACCTTACCCAATACCTGAAGAGCCTGGAGCAGGCTCTTGCCTCCTTGCTGCCCATCAGGGAGCGGCTCTCCTGCGCCAGGTAATCACTACGCTCCGTCCCCTTTAAGCCTGATTGCACCGGAGCCGGGAGAGGGTTGGCTGGAGTATGCCTACCGCACGGCGGTCTCCTGCCCTATCCCCAGCTGGACAGCCGGCACACAGCTGCCCAGCGGGACGCTGCCCTGTGCGTTCTGCAATGTCTTCAGCTGCTCTTTGACCGGGAACGGCAGGCGCTCCCCTTCGACCCTGGCTGGACTTTTGCCTTTTGCACGGAGGAGGAGGTGTCCGACAGTGCCGTTGCAAAGGAGTACCGTCTTTTTTTGCAACTCTGGCGGGGAGGAGTATCTCTATGAGCTGCTGCGTCTGAGCCGGGAGGCAACGCCTTTCCGCACGCTGGACCATATCGCCGGTGTGCACCATGTGGCCATGACAGTGGGGCGGGCCTTCCGTGCGGGTGGGGGACTGATCGATCTGGGATTGATGTCCGGCGCCGCCGCGGGACATGATATCGGAAAATTTGGCTGCCGTCCGGGAGAACGGGTACCCTATCTGCACTATTACTACACCGACCAGTGGTTCTCCCGCCGTTCCCTCTCCACCATCGGCCTCATTGCCGCCAACCACTCTGTCTGGGACCTGGAGATTGAAGAACTTGTCTGCAGAGTCCTTGGTACTGGTGTATGCGGACTTTCGGGTGAAGCAGACCTATGATGCCCAGGGCCGGGAGACGGCGCATATTTTCTCCCTGCGGGAGGCTTTTGACGTTATTCTAAACAAGCTGGACAATGTAGATGAGGCAAAACGGCGGCGGTATCAGTTCGTCTATGCCAAGCTGCAGGACTTTGAGGAGTACCTGGCCTTTTTCGGCGTGGACACCACCCTGCGCACCCCCGGCGGCGCGCCGCTGCCCCGCAAGGACCCTGCGCTGATGACCTCTCAGGAGGTGGTCCACGCCCTGCGGCACACCGCTGTGGAGCACAACATCCGCCTGATGCACCGTTTGAGCCGGGAGCAGCTGTTCGTAGGCACACTGGAAGCTGCCCGCGGCGAAAAGGACCCCGCCCGCATCCGTGCCTATGTCGCAATTTTTGAGGAGTACTTCACCTATTGGAGTGTCAGCCAGAAAGAACAGACACTGGAATTTCTCTATGAGCTGCTACTGCAGCCGGATGGTGATATCCGCCGCCAGTCCGCCCACCTGATGGGGCACATCCTGGCGGGTTTTCTCTCCGGCTATAAGAAGAACTTCCCGCCGATGTAGAACCCAGTTCCCAGGAGGAGCGTCCCTTTGAGCTGTGGGCGGAATATCTGGATCGCCTGATCCACCCGGATCACCACCTGACCCCCGGCAGATCAGCATGATCCGCTATCAGGCCAAGACCGTGGCAGATGCTCTGCTGGAAAACTGCGCTCCCGCAGATGCCCCGCGATTTTCCCAGCTGCTCTTCCATCACTGTCAGAAGGAAGTCTCCGACGCGGAGGCGGCCTTTGCTCTGCTGGACACGGTTTTGAATGTGCCGCTGGAGCACATCCCAGACCTGGCCGCGCTGACGGACTTTACCCTGTGGTGGCTGGCGCACGGAGAGGCACCGCAGCAAGCGGCGTCTTTGCGCCTGCTCCGCCGGCTGCTTCCGGCGTTCCCGGCGGATTCAAAGCTGCGGGGGCAGGTGGCTGGCGCCGTGGAGCATATGGAATGTCACGGCAGTACACTTCTCCTCTTTCTGCAGGCCCAGCTCGGTCACAGGCTGAATCTAGAGACTGCGGACCTCTGGTCCCGGCTGGATCAGGCGGAGACCGTCAGCAACGTTTTTCTAGATAATCTCAAGTCTGCCACGCCCTGGGTGCTGAAGGCGGTGGGAGTGGAATACCTGCTGAATCAGGCCTCCCACAATTCCCATGCCAACCTGCTGCACATCGCCACCCACTTTTCCAATCTCATCAAGGTCAGTGAGAATGTGGTAGTACGGAGAATGGCCGGCGCGGCACTTTTGACCATCGCGCCCCTTCTCTCTGCGGACCGGCGCAACGAGATCGCGGTGGAGCTCTCCAAGGCTTTGGAATCCGGACAGTCGGAGATTTCCCAGTACATTCCGGAATATCTGGGGCAGTTTGCCCTGTGGCTCTCCCCGGGAGCTGGACGAACTGCTGGACCAAATGCTGGGGCTTCTCTCCTCCGCCAACACCGGCGTGGTTGCCGCGGCCCTCTCCACCATAGGTTCCATGCTGGAGCACTACGCCGTCTATGGCCAGCGCTTTCCGGAGGATGCATGGAGTCATGAGCTTCGGTGGCGAATCATGGCCTCGCTGCTGCTCAAGGGGCTCTCCTTCCGGCAGGAGTCCGTCCGGCAGGAGGTGCTACGGGTGGTGGGTGAAAAAATCTTTGCCTCCACCGTCCTCTCCCTGGACGATAAACGAAGTATTTTCACCCTGACGGCCAAGAAATTCCTCTTCCTTATTCACGAGCAGAAGACGGACGAGCTGACCTTCTTCTACACCGCCGCAGCCCTCAGCCACATCTACCGTTTCATTGTCCGCCACCGCATTCAGAGCGGTCCCTTCCAGTTTGAAGACTGCGGCAAGGTGGCCTTCTTCCCCGGCACCTTCGATCCCTTCTCCCTCTCCCATAAGGGGATCGTGCGTGCCATCCGAGACTTGGGCTTTGAGGTCTACCTCGCCATCGACGAGTTCTCCTGGTCCAAAAAGGCTCAGCCCTCTCTGGTTCGGCGGCAGATCGTGAGCATGTCTGTGGCGGATGTATTTGACGTTTATCTCTTCCCTCACGACATCCCGGTAAACCTGGCCTCTCCTCTGGATTTGGACCGCCTGCGGGAGGTCTTTGCAGGGCGGGAGCTGTACTTGGCGGTGGGCTCTGACGTGGTAGCCAACGCCTCCTCCTACCGGGCATCTCCTTCTCCCGGCCCGTCCACCACCTCAATCACATTGTTTTCCGCCGCTCCAGCGATGCGGAGGGGCACGAAATTGACGCGGATCTCTCCCGGATTCAAGGGGATGTGATTGAGCTGCAGCTCCCCACCCATCTGGAGGACATCAGCTCTACCCGCATTCGGGAAAATATCGACCGGGGACGGGATATCTCCAATCTGATCGACCCCGTGGTACAGGATTTTATCTTCCGAAGCGGCCTATATCTGCGGGAGCCCCAGTACAAGCAGATTATTCGGGCCAGCTATCTGGACTTTACCTTTGCAAAAACGCCGGACGAGCGCCTCTGGACGCAGCTGCGCGCTGCCCTGCCGGAAACACCGCAGCCGGACCCCCGGGACGAGGTCTGTGTCTTGTGGGATATCAGCGCCAAAGCGCGGCCTCTGGGTTTTCTGACGCTGCGGACCGTGAACTCTGGCGGCCTCTACGATGCCTTGGGGGATGAGGCCCTCGCCAACTATGTCCGTGTGCGGACGGCGGGACGCATTCAGCTTCTGACGGGGCTCTATACCGTGCCTGGCGGAAGCTATGACCTGGAACAGCTGCTTTTAACCGAGGCACTCTCTCTGGCCATGGCGGAGGACTGCGGCTATGCCGTCTGGTGGGGACCCTGCCGCCCTCAAACTCTGGACTTATTGGAGCGCCAAGGCTTTGTCCAGGCGGAGGCCGTCAGCGGCTACCCGCTGCTGATTGTGGACATGCGTTCTCCAGTGACACTGATGCAAAACATTCTCACCACCCTCAAGGAGCCCTTCTCCTCCGATGGTCAGGTCCTCACCGCCGTGGGGGCGGCCCACGCCCAGCTTCAGCGGGCCATCCGAGGCCTCTATCCGGGCACGCTGGTGCTCTCCCTCAACGCGGAGGTCATCTATCACCGCCTGGTGCGGAAAATTACGGAGCTCAATGGCGTGCCTGCGGAGCCCACCCACCCCAGGGTCCTGGGGCCGCTGATGTGCGTGCCCTTCGGCAAAATTCTCCGTGGCAACGCTGTGCCCAACACTGTCACCAAGACCATTCATACAGACAAAGTCTTTGCCCCTGACCTCAAGTCCTTTGGCATCGAGGCATATCCCGGCTATGCGCCGCTGGAAAGCCAGATTCGTATGATCCGTTCCTTCCAGCGTCCGGTGGTGTTGGTAGACGACCTCCTCCACTCCGGCAACCGCCTCAAGGTGCTGGACCCCTTGTTCCGGCGGGAGGAATTGGATATCCGCCAGGTTCTGGTGGGGCTGATGTCCAGCCGGGGCCGAGACCTGATGACCGCCAAGGGGCGAGAGGCGGACTCCGTTTATTTTGTGCCAGATTTGCGGGCCTGGTTTGTCGAGTCCACCATGTATCCCTTCATCGGCGGTGACACGGTGGGCGGCGCCGAGAGCTCTGTGCCGGGGCTTGCGCCGTCAGTAAACTTGATCCTGCCCTACGCATTCCCCCGCTTCTATAAGGACTGCGACCGGCAGGCGGTTTTCCACTTCTCCCAGACGTGCCTGGAAAACAGCCGTGATATCCTGCTGGCTCTGGAAAACGCCTATCGGGAGCGCTACGCTCACAACCTCACACTCTCTCGCCTCAGCGAGGCGGTGATCCTTCCTCTGGCTCCCGACAAGGGCGGCGCTCTGCGCTACGATCCCAACCTGCCGGCCTCGGTGTGTTTGGACAACGACCTCAAGATGCTGCTGCGCATGCGGGAGCTGCTGGAATAAGGACCCATATTTAAGAAAGAAAGGAGGCCGGCGATGTATATTGCCGATCTTCACATCCACTCCCGTTTTTCCCGGGCCACCAGCCGCGAAGGGGATCTCCCCCACCTGGACTGGTGGGCGCGGCGCAAGGGCATTGGGCTGGTGGGCACCGGCGATTTCACCCACCCCGCCTGGCGCGCAGAGCTGCGGGAACAGCTGGTTCCGGCCGGCGAGGGACTTTATACCCTGCGGGAGGACCTGCGCCTGCCCCAGGAGGCGCCCGGCCCAGCCCCCTACTTCGTGGTGACTGGAGAAATCAGCTGCATCTATAAGCGTCACGGAAAGACCCGAAAGGTACATAACCTGCTTCTTCTGCCCTCCCTGGAGGCGGCGGATGAGCTCTCGGCCCGGCTGGAGGCCATTGGCAACATCCGCTCCGACGGGCGTCCCATCCTGGGGCTGGACAGCCGGGACCTGTTGGAGCTGACGCTGGATACCTGTCAGTCCGCGGAGCTGATCCCCGCCCATATCTGGACGCCGCACTTCGCCATGTTCGGCGCGTTCTCCGGGTTTGATACCGTGGAGGAGTGCTTTGGGGATTTATCCGAACACATTCACGCGGTGGAAACCGGCCTATCCTCCGACCCGCCCATGAACTGGCGGCTCTCTGCCCTGGATCGTCTAACCCTGGTCTCCCACTCCGACGCCCACTCCCCCGCTAAACTGGGACGGGAGGCAAACCTGCTGGAAACCGGCCTATCCTACCCGGAGCTGACTGCGGCGATCCGTACCGGCGAGGGCTTTCTCGGCACCCTTGAATTTTTTCCGAGGAGGGCAAGTACCACCTGGATGGACACCGCGGCTGCGGCGTATGCCTGACCCCGGCAGAAACTGCGGAGCGAAACGGCCTTTGTCCCGTTTGCGGTAAAAAACTTACCATCGGCGTAGAGCACCGGGTGGAAGCATTGGCGGACCGGTCCGCCGGCTTCCGGCCGGAATCTGCCAAGCCCTTTGAGTCTCTGGCCCCACTGCCGGAGGTCATTGCAGCCTCTACCGGCAGCTCTGCCTCTGGTAAAAAGGTCCTGACGCTCTATGATCAGATGCTTCATACGCTCGGCCCAGAGTTCTCCATATTGCGAGAGGTTCCCACAGAGGACATTGCCCGGGCCGCAGGCCCCTGCGTGGCCGAGGGCATCCGGCGCCTGCGCCTGGGCCAGGTGAAGCGGCAGGCGGGTTTTGACGGAGAGTATGGCACCATCACCCTGCTGACTCCGGCAGAAATTGAGCAGTTCAGCGGACAGATCTCCCTCTTCGGTGCGGAGGCTCCCAAAAAAGCAGTCAGGAAGCGGGAGCTAAAAAAATTGTCCAGTCCGCAGCCCCAAGCAGCTCCGGAGGAAACCATGAACGAGGGACAACTGGCGGCGATCACCGCCTCAGCCCCGGTTGTGATGGTAACTGCCGGTCCCGGCACCGGCAAAACCAGGACCCTGGTGGAACGCATCGCATGGCTGGTAGAACAACAGGGTATCCGGCCGGAAGAGATTACCGCAGTGACCTTTACCAACCAAGCTGCCTCCGAGATGCGTTCCCGGCTGGAGCAGCGGCTTGGCGGGCGCCGTGTTGTGGCCCCCATGACGATTGGAACGTTTCATGCCATCTGCCTGCGCCTGTTGGGTGATGTCTCCCTCATCAGCCAGGGCGAAGCCTTGACCCTGGCTGATGACGTTCTCCGATGTGCCGGAGTCCGGGGAATGCCAGGGAATTTTTGCAGGCGGTGTCCCGGATGAAAAACAGCGTGCTGTCGGAGGAGCCGCCGGCTCCCGAGTTGGTCGAGGCATATGGAGAGCGGCTTCAGGCCCTGGGCGTTCTGGACTTTGACGACCTGCTCTCCGAGGCTCTGAAGTTGGATGCCGCCGGCCGGCGCAGTTTTCACCATCTCCTGGTGGACGAATTTCAGGATCTCAACGACGCCCAGTATGAGCTGGTTCAGGCATGGTATCGCAATGGAAAGAGCCTCTTCGTAATCGGGGACCCGGATCAGTCCATTTACGGCTTCCGCGGGGCCTCCGGTCGCTGCTTTCAGCGCCTGCGGCAGGCATATCCCGATGCTGCGGAGATTCATCTCGCGGAAAATTACCGCTCCGCCCCCGCTATTCTACAGGCGGCGGCTTCGGTCATCCATCACAATTCCGGCGGCCAGCGAACTTTGCTCCCACACCGTCCGGAGGGGCCCGCAGTCCGGCTGGTGCAGGCGGCGGACGGCTTCTCTGAGGCCGTTTTCATCGCCAAGGAGATCAACCGGATGACTGGAGGCGTAGACATGCTGGAGGCCCAGGCCCTGGGCCATGAGCGGGAGGCCCGCGCGTTTTCCGACATTGCGGTGCTCTGCCGTACCCACCGCCAGCTGGAACTGGTAGAAAAGTGCCTCCGTCACGACGATATCCCCTGCGTTGTCAGCGGCCGAGAGGACTATCTGGAGGACTCCGGCGTACGGGGCATGCTGGCTTTTCTCCACATGCTGCAGGTGCCTGCGGATGGCGCGGCTCTGGAAACAGCCCTGCGGCTGCTGTGGGACTGCCCGGCGGATCTCGTGGAGAAGGTTCGCCCCACCTGTCAGATGCAAACCGTCTTCGACCCAGAGCTTTTTCGGGAGATTGTGCGCGGTTATGGGGTTCTGGAGGCCTGGCTGGATCGGGCCCAGACCTGGCTTCCTCTGTTGGCTCAGGAGCGTCCACACGTTCTGGTGGAGCGGTGGTCGGAGATGTACGGGCCCTCACCGGCTTTGGATCGGCTGCGGAATGCCGCGGTTTTCCATGAACGCTTCCAGGAATTTTGGAGCAGCCTAGTCCTCGGCCAGGAGGCCGATCTCCGGCGGGCCGCAGGTAAGGGCTGGGAGTCCGGCGCGGTGCGTCTGATGACGCTGCACGGCTCCAAGGGGCTGGAGTTTCCGGCGGTCTTTTTGGCCGGCTTAACAGCGGGCACCCTTCCCCTGGAATCCCAGCGCCATCCGACGGATCTGGAGGAGGAACGCCGGCTCTTTTACGTCGGCATCACCCGCGCCCGAGAGGAGCTGATCTTCACGGCGGCTCCGGAACCATCCGCCTTTTTGGCAGAGCTGCCAGAAAACCTTGCAAAGGGAAACCGTAGGCCAGCGACACGAACCCCTATAGAGCAGATGAGTCTTTTTCATAAAATAGAAGAAGACGCCATGCCGGAAAAGCGTGGCGTCTTCTTCTATAACGATATGGAGGCATCCGCTGACATGGCATGGTTCAGTCCGTACTCTGGGTGATCGGTCTCATGGAACGATTATGAAAAACGTTCAGGTTCTTCTATGAGCTGCTCTTCAAGACAACAAGCAGTCTGCCGGAAGCTGTCGCAAAGAAGTTCCAATCTCGTATTCCTTGCCTTCTCAAATATCCGGAAAAGTTGGCGGCATCTTTGCTTTGAGAATGACACGAAATCTCTGGTGTACCAAAGGGGCTTTAGCCGTCTTCCTCTTCTATAGGCCGCCATGCCGATCCAAAATCGGCATCCCGGAACAGCGCCGCCAGCCCCGTGATCTGCTTTAGACGAAGGATTTCATCTTTATCCATCCCCAGATGCTTTGAAATCCAGGCATCAGACCTTCCCAATTCATGCAGCTCCTGAATGATGTTACTCATCAGATCTACATTATGTGTTCCACGAGCCCGGTTATGGCGAATCGTGCTGGCCATGCGGTGATCCAGCGGCTTATCAATCACGCTGACCGGAAGCTTTCCCTGTTCACGCTCGTAAATATCCGGATAATCCAGCATGACCCGGTAGCGGTGGAAGCCGTCTACCAGGATATACTTGTCCCGTTCCCTATCATAATAGCAGACAACCGGCATCGTGTAGCCATCCTGCTGAATACTATCATATAGCAGCTTAAGCTCCGGCGGCGCAACGGAATTGGGATTGTATGTATTGGGCTCAATTTTTTCAACTGGCACTGCGATCACATGGTAGACAGGGCTCTTATATCCCATCCTGTTTCACCACCTCTTTATATTTTGTTTTCAAACCGTCTACCCGCCTTTGCTGCTCCCGCGTCAGGCCAAAGCCCATAAAACGGCAGGTATGGTCGTTTCGCAGAATGCAGTAGCACATGCGCTTCCAGCTTGGCATCTTTTGTGGATTTAATGTCATCTGTGTGATCTGGAATCTTACCAAGGAAGATCACGCGGGAATCCCGCATCACCGTGTAATTGGAAACGCCGTTGCGCTGGATGCGGTAGCCATGGGCAATGAGCTCCTGGATGGTTTCCTCCCCAGCCCACCTCCCGTTTTATGCCAAAAATCCAGAGAGGTCTGAAACTTTTTGATGTAGTTGTTTCTCAGTCTGACAGGAAGTGTGGCCAGCAGAAACTTCGTGTAGGACTCCCACGTGTGGCCCTCCGGCAGCGACAGCGTCCGGTAGGCCAGCGCCTTGGTCTTTCCATAAATGGCGCCGAAATTTGCCCCCCGCACACGCCCCACCAACCTTGTCCAGATCTCCGGATCAATGACGCGGTACAGATTCAGGCTGTCCTTGGCGGAATCGTTGAAAGGAGACGCCACCCGCATCTGACTTGGCTTTAATCCGGCCATGTAATAGAGATCGTACAGTTTGTTGTAATCGTAGCCGAACAGAGCGTTCGCGTGCCAGACATCGCTGGTGGACCAATCGTAAAGCGGCGAGGCGGCATAGGTATCCTTAAACTGCTTTGAAATCCAGCATCGATCCTGATAGCCGTACTTTTTGTTCAAAATACCGCTATACCGCTGCAGAGATTCATCGGCGCGGATTCCCAGCAGACAGACAGTCTTTCCGCCTCCATGGGCAGTTCGGTACCAGCGGCCAAACTGCTTGGCCAGGTCCTCCTGATGCATCCGATAGCGGTATGTTGTCATTGGATTGTTTTTCAGATTGATGACGTATGGATGACGCGGCATTGGGCGGACCCAGATTTCTTCCTTTGTGTCGTCCCAGGGATACCAATACATCTGGTAGCTGCTAAAACAGGTCCGGGTCGCCATTGGCAAACAGACCCAGTACAGATCAACCATGCGCTCTTTCTAACCGTTGAAAGGTCCGCTCCACGTACTCAGTTGTCACGGAATACTGTGCCTCAAAATCCTGATGAAACACGCCAATTCTTCTATGGGGTAATATTTGCTCCGGAAATCAATGCCATATTCAAAAGAAGCCCGCTATCTTTACCTCCGGAGAAAAGAGACAAAAATATGATCAAATTCTTTGAAAATAAAGTGCATCCGCTGCTGAAACGCCTCATATACAGTTTCTTTCAAATATTGCCGAATCATATCACCACGACCTTCTCACTTCCATATATTGTAAATTTATCCAAATTCTTCTATGGTTTATTTTACCACAGTTTATAAATTTATCAAATATATTGTCGAAAAGTGTCGAAAATCCCTTGACTATGTACGATCCGGGTTCGGTCCAGGCCGCAAATGAGTGCCAAAGATATTGCAGCCATGACGAAGGAGATTGGGCTGCCAATGTCCGCAGGATCAGATGCCCTACAGCTCCCGCAGTATAGAGAAAAACCGACTTTATTGAATCCTAAATATGCCTGTTTTAAGTGATGTCAGCAAAGGATGCCTCCCCGTTTTCCAGCCTTGTTCTTCTCTATATGCTTTATTTGATTTGCAAGCTGGCTCCGCTTATTGAAAGGCAAAAAACTACCCCCCTTATTTTCAGTGATAAAGAAGTATTTGTAGGGGGGAAAAGGATATCCAAAATTGTTCTATCATGGTCATCAGAGTAGATGAGCCTTCACAAATCCTCCGATTGGAGGTAGACGAAAAACTCAACGGGCTATTTGCAAAACCTATACAGCTGCTGTGTCAGACTTAGTGGAAAGCAAAATTAGAATTCCATTGGACGGAAGTTATCAGCCTAATGAAGACGAATTTCTGTCCGTTGAGCATTTCACTTTGTCAGATGAAATGAGTGAAGCCGTTCGAGATCCTATAGGAGTAATCCCATATCAAAAAGAAGATGATTTCTTTCCTGAAATCAAAGCGATTTTTGTTGGTAAATCTGTTAAAGTAAATGGCACCGAAACGTTCCTGGTTGCATTTCAGCGTTTTCGGAAGGAGCGGTATATCTCTCCAAGAGGCTGCAATCTCTTTTTTCCCAATCATACATTTTATCGCCAGCGCAACTTTGGCATCAGCATACTGGATAGGTTGACTGCTACTATAACAGAGGAGAATTGCAGTTTTCCTCCGTATTCTTTGCTTGGCAGGTTTTGACTTGAGTAGATTCTACCGTTCTGCCACGGATCAAGAAGTTGAATCATTTGCTTCCAGCAAACTACTGTCTGTAGAAAATCTTAGGAATTTAAAAAATATGACCAATACATGGATTCGTTGCAAAATCGCAATGATCAATGATTCTGGTAAATAATTCAGCTGCCAAAATTAAAAGATTGGCTAAACTAGCAGGCATCGACATTGTGGTAGAAGGCAAAAGACTGTCATCCCCAATGATAAAGAGCAACTAAAAATTGTCCTGGGATTTCCTCGATGAAGATGCATATAAAGGCCCATTTTTGAATAGCATGTTTCTTGCAAACTCTAAGCGGAAGATCAAACAGTAAATCGAAAGCACATAAAGTCAGAGGGCCAAGGTACTTTGTACCTTGCCCCTCTGGTTCTGTTTTGACATCACAACCACACCCTTACGGCAAAGCCGCCTTTGAAAAAGTAGTGTTCGTGTAATGTCCATTTTGGTGGAGGTGGGGGGAGTTGAACCCCCGTCCGAAAGCACTTCAACGGGACTTTCTCCGGGCGCAGACGGTTATTGTGGAAGTCTTTCTTCCGGTTTCCCTTCAACCGGCAAGCCGTCACGCCGATTGGTCGGGTCAGAGTCATGATGCATGGGCGGGTCAACTCTTTCCCGCCTCACGGACGCCACATCAACGACGCCTTCCCCGGTCTGTGGCCTCTCCGGTTCAGACGGCCGCCTTAATTAGGCAGCGACAGCAACTTGTCTGTTGTTGTTTAATTTATAAATTGCCCATTTTCAGGATGCTGGGCGCATCCGCCCGCTGGTCCCGTCTCCATACCCCCGTCGAAACCGGTACACCCCCATGTCGCCGGAGCAAACGATGCTCCCGCGGCATTTGCCTCAGGCCTTGGGCCTTCCAGAAATGCTCCGGATCGCTTCTGTTGCCCCTCCTCTCAACATCGCCTCCGCTTTGCTGGGCTCCGATGTTGGTCAAGACATTGGGATTTACCTGCAAGCTCCGCTTCTCAGCATCGAATCTCCGCCGATGCCGCCTGAGATGCTGGCAGGTTCAGGGTCGCTGATAAGAATTGTAACACATTCTATTGTCAGAATGTGTTACAATTCCATGACAAATCAGGTTTTTGTGAATTTGACCATTAGTTTAACCGGGGTAACCTTGGCCAAAACCCGGTAGAATTTATAAAACAGCTTCGGCGTATAGATCACCCGGCCCGCTCTGGCGGCCCGGAGCGCGCCGCCGGCCACTTGTACCTGGTCACAGTAGGGGAGCCTTTCAAACATCCGGGAGTTGCCCGCAATGTTTCCCGCCTCCAAAAACTCTGTCCGCATAGGGGCCGGGCACACCGCCGTCACTGTGATCCCCTTGTGCCGCAGCTCCTCCGCAAGGCCGATGGAGAATGCGCTCACATAGGACTTCCCGGCGGAGTACACCGTCATCCTGGGGTGGGGCAAACGCCGCGATGGAGGATACATTCAAAATCCGGCTGCCAGGAGCCATAAAGGGTACCGTGATATTGGTAACCGCAGTCAGCGCCCGCAGATTTAAGTCGATCATCCGGGTCTGCGTGGAGGTCTCAACCTCTCCAACATTCCCAGATATCCGCAGCCGGCATTGTTCACCAACAGCGCTACCTCCGGCTGCTCTGAGGCCAGCTTCTCCTGCAACGTCATAAAGCTCATGGGGTCGCACAGATCCAACGGCATGCAATCCACCTGCTGATCCGGCATAGCCGCAGCCAGCTCTTCCAGGCGCTCTGCCCGGGCGCAATCAGCCAATAGGCCTCGATCTCTGGAAAACCGCTGCAATTTGCCGGACAATCTCCCGGCCCAAGCCCGCGGAGGCTCCTGTGACAATGGCTGTCTTCATGCAATACGCCTCCCTTTTGACCTGATCAATGGGTTTGCGGTGCAGGATAGCTCACTCCTGGGTATCTACCTGGACGGATTCAATCACCACAGGTGTCTTGGGCTGATCTGTGCGCATATCCCGAGGCACGCGGAGATGTCAATGGCCACCTCTGCGCCCTCCAGTACCTTGCCGAAGGCGGCATACTGCCCATCCAGATGAGGCGCGGGCGCCACCATGATGAAGAACTGACTGCCGGCAGAATTGGGCGCCATCGTGCGGGCCATGGACAGCACGCCGGTCTCGTGTACCAGATCATTCTGCCGGAAGCCGTTGGCGGAAAACTCGCCGTCGATCTCATAGCCGGGACCGCCCATGCCAGTTCCCTCCGGACAGCCGCCCTGGATCATGAAGCCAGGGATCACCCGGTGAAAGGTCAGGCCATTGTAAAAGCCCTTGGATGCCAGAGAAATAAAATTGTTCACTGTGTTGGGGGCCTTGTCGGGATAGAGTTCTGCTTTCATCACGCGGCCATCAGCCATGGTGATGGTAACTACGGGATTTTTCATATCAGACATCATTCTGTTCCTTTCTTTTGACCTCCCCCGCAGGGAGTATGCATACCATTGTCCTGGACTCCGTCAACGCTCGTCAACCATATCGGGGAAGGCGTCCGTGCCGGCCAGCTCCTGCCTATCCAGCTTTGCGCCGCCTGCTCAGCGGTTCCGCTCCTTCATGGTGCGGTCCATCTCGCGGTTGGCGTCCTGCTTGGCGGCAGCGTCCCGCTTATCGTAGTTTTTCTTGCCTTTGCATAGCCCCACCTCCACTTTAACCCGAGCATCCTTGAAGTAGATGGACAGAGGCACCAGGGTATAGCCATCCCGCTGGACCATGGCATGGAGCTTACGGATTTCCCTGCTTTGTGCATCAGCAGCCGCCGGGGGCGAACTGGGTCTTTATTAAAGATATTGCCTTTTTCGTAAGGAGAAATGTGCATGCTGTATACCCACAGCTCTCCATTCTTAACCGTACAATAGGAATCCTTGAGGTTCAGCGTACCGGCCCGGATGGACTTCACCTCTGTACCCGCCAGCTGAATTCCCGCCTCATATCGGTCCTCCACAAAATAATCATGATAGGCCTTGCGGTTTTGTGCCGCGATTTTCACGCCCTGTTTCTCCGTGAGGCTCACCTCCTCTTTTGGAAAGTTTTTATAGTATAGCATATTTTCGGAAAATTCGCAAGGGAAGGCGATCTCTCTTTTCCTCCAAAGCTCGCGGAGCTTCGCCAAAAATTTCTCTTGCGATCTATATCTTTTTCTGGTATAGTATGTTCCATCTTATTCGTGCGCCTGATGGCTTTGTAAGGAGGGAGACGATCGTGGACGACAGTGATGCCGCCCCGGACCACCATTTCAAGTACATGAACGTAAAATCTGGAAGGCATGGTCTGCCCCTTTGCAGTGGGGAAGGCTATGCTTTTTGCTGTCTGTTTGGCTTCCAGAGAGGGGAGGTCCTCATGTAGCCTCTTTTTTTCCACAGTTTTGCCATGTAGAAACATCGCAAAACTGCCATATATGGCCAGGAAGCTTCGGCACGCCGGCTAAAGCCGCTTGTCTGCGCGAAGCTACAGAATGATGATTGGACCTACGTTCCATAGAAAGAAAGGATTATATCATGGATAGCGACAGTATTTCACTGCTGATCATTGTCTTTTGCATTGTAATGTCCGCCTATTTCTCCGCAACGGAAACCGCTTTTCCTCTTTAAACCGCATTCGGATCAAGAATCTTGCAGAAAAAGGCAACCAGCGGGCCGCACTGGTCCTGCACCTGTCAGAAAATTATGACAGCCTCCTCTCCACGATTCTGATCGGCAACAACATTGTCAATATTGCCTCCGCGTCCCTTGCCACTATGATCTTTGTCGGGCCCTGGGAAGAAGCAGGCCCCAGTGTGTCCACTGCGGTGACAACCGTGGTGGTACTGATCTTCGGTGAAGTCTCCCCAAAGAGCATCGCCAAGGAGTCTCCAGAGGCGTTTGCCCTGTTTTCCGCGCCCATCCTGCGGGTCTTTCTCGTACTGCTGACCCCTTTCAACTTTCTCTTTGGCCAGTGGAAAAAGCTGCTCTCCCATCTCTTTCACGCTCAGGAGGACCGCTCCATCACCGAGGAGGAGCTGCTCACTATTGTGGATGAGGTGGAGCAGGCCGGCGGTATCGACCAGCAGGAGGGCACGCTGATCCGCAGCGCTATTGAGTTCTCCGAGCTGGAAGCCAGGGGATGTGCTGACTCCCCGCGTGGACATCACCGCTGTCTCTTTGGACACTCCCAAGGAGGAAATTGCAAAATTTTTGCACAAACCGCTTTCTCCCGCATTCCGGTCTATCAGGGCACTATCGACCACATTCTGGGCATTCTTTATCAAAAGATTTCCACAACCATGTCTACCACACAGATCAGGAGATATCCTCCATCGTCCGCCCCGCCCTATATATTGCCGAGGGGAAGCTGATCGGTGAGCTGTTACAGGATCTGCAAAAGCAAAAAATCCCATATCGCCGTAGTTCTGGACGAATTTGGAGGCACGGTCGGTATTGTCACCATGGAGGATATTCTGGAAGAGCTGGTGGGGAAATCTGGGATGAGCACGACGAAGTGGTGGAGGAAATCCAGCCGATCTCCGACCGGGAGTATGTGGTAATGGGCACCGCCAATGTGCAAAAAGCTCCTAGAGCGGCTGAATGTTGACCAGGAGCCGGATGCGGTCTCTGTCAGCGGATGGGTCGTTGATGAAATGGGGCATATGCCTGTCAAAGGGGACAGCTTTGACTGCTGGAATCTGCATGTGAGCGTGTTGGAAATGAATGACAGGCGTGTTCAGAAAATTAAGGTCTGTGTCGAGGAGCCATCTGACACCGTCGCTACATAGGCGGTGCTGGCTTCTGGAGGCATTCCGGAACAGTTGGAACTTACAGCGGCAGGCCCTTGCTTTTCATGGGAGCCTGCCGCTCCTCCATGTCGCAGCTCCGTCTTTTCCTGCCTGTTCCTGTCGGCGCCCTGCAATTTCCGCAGCACTCTGCATCCTCAAGCACTGTTTCCTCCCGCCGTTCAAGCCACAGGTCCAAACTGTGGTTTCCTCTGTTCCTGTCATCCGCGATAGGCAATGAGCCGCACTTCTCTCTGGTCTGGATTAGGAGGAGAGTAAATGGTTCATCCTATCCGCAGGCGGCCAAAAAATATACACGCAGAGCTCTCCCGCCTGCCTATCAGCCGCTCTTCCTGTGTGTCATATATCCCTCCCAGCCAAGATGTGTCCAGAATTCCTCCGTCCCGGTGCGAATCTTTGGTCTCAGTCGGTCTTCGGTGTCAAGTTCAGAACATGGTCCGTCAAGCAGAGGAAAGGTCCCCGTATTTTGACAAGAATGTTAAGAAGTGGTATAATAAAGCGTTCAAAAAATCAAAAAAAGAAATAAGGGGTGTCAGAGAATCGTGGAGCCCATGGACCTGACGGAAAAAACTCTCAGCCGAGAGGATTGTTTTGATGGAAAGCTGGTGCACGTTCATGTGGACGAGGTGCGATTGCCCAACGGACAGACCGCCGCCCGGGAGGTGGTGGATCACGTGGACGGCGTGGCGGTACTGCCGCTGGACGAGCGCGGAAATGTGCTCGCCGTGACCCAATACCGCTATGTATTTGGAAAAACGCTTCTGGAAATTCCAGCCGGCAAGCTGGACCCCGGCGAGGACCCTGTTACCGGCGCGCTGGGGAGCTCAAAGAGGAGACCGGTGCGGTGCCGGATATCTTCCTGCCACTTGGCCGCATCCTCCCCGCGCCTGGCTGCTATGGGGAAGCGCTGTATCTATTTCTGGCCCGGGGACTGCATATGGAAGAGCAAGCCCTGGACCCTGATGAATTCTTGCAGGTGGAGCGCATCCCCTTTCCGGAGATGGTCCACCGCTGCCTCACTGGAGAGATCGAAGATGCCAAAACCGTGGTGGCTGTTCTGAAGGCCAAGGTGCAGCTGAACCTGTAAGGGAGGTTTCTATGGAGCAACCAAAGACCGTCCTGATTGTGGAGGACGAGAAAACATTGTGGATATCCTGCGCTTCAATCTCCAGCGGGAGGGCTATCAGACCGCTGAGGCCTATGACGGCGAGGAGGGGGCTGGAGAAGGCCCGCACCGCAGACCCGGACCTAATTTTGCTGGACGTTATGCTGCCGAAAATGAACGGCTTTGACGTGTGCCGCCAGCTGCGGGAGGCGGGCAGCAGCGTGCCCGTCATCATCCTTACCGCCCGGGAAGAGGAGGCTGACAAGGTTTTCGGCCTAGAGATTGGCGCCGATGACTATATTACCAAGCCCTTCTCCGTGCGGGAGCTGCTGGCACGGGTCTCAGCCAATATTCGCCGGACCGCTATGGCGGCAGCAGCTGCGGCGGCTGCCTCTTCCAGCGCTATGCCTGTAGCCGGAGACCTCTCCATCAATACGGACAGTCACCAGGTATTCCGTGCCGGGCAGGCCATCGATTTGACCCAGAGGGAATATGAGCTGCTGACCTTCCTGGCCAGCCACCCCAACAAGGTCTATTCCCGGGTGGATCTGATGGAACAGGTCTGGAACTACGGCTATGTAGGCGACGACGTGCGCACTGTGGATGTGACAGTCCGGCGCCTGCGGAAAAAATTGAGGTTGACCCGGCCAACCCGGTCTTCATTCTCACTCGCCGGGGCGCGGGCTATTACTTCGCCGTATAGAGGACTCCCGCAAGCTTCCGTGTTTAGGGTCCCGCTGTCTTACAGTGCACTCGTTCCGGGCGGCACCTATCCATCCGGACGGTGATGCTGGAAGAGGTGCGTGCAGTTGTGCCACGCTAGAACTGTGCAGCACCACGGGATCTATCCCTTTCGTGATTTGGAAAACATAGCAGAAAGGCGGTGAGCCTCTTGTTCCGCAGCCTGCATATGAAGCTGACGCTGATTCTCCTGCTGCTGATTACGTCCTTGATGGCGGTGGTGGGCGCGTTTTTGACCGCCAGCGTATCCAGCTTCTATATCGACACTTTTACCAGCAGATGAACAGCGTCTTCGGTGTGGATCAGCGGGAGTTCATGTCGGATCTGCGCAGCGCCGCGGCTGCGGAAAACGGCGCAGAGCAGATTCGGGACATGCTGGACACCAATGCCGGTTCTCTGGGCATTGATTACCGCACCCGGAACTATTTTGTGCTGGACGGCTACACCGGAAGCTACATCACTGGCTCTGCCGACCAGGCAGCCCTGCCCAGGGAGCAAACTGTAAACCTCCTGACCGCCCGAAACGCTGTGTCAAACGGTGACGAGACCACCGCCGGCGCGAACAGTGATATTACCGCGGATTATATGGATGTGGGCCGTCCCCATTCTGGGGGGCGACCACGCCTTCATCATCTATATTCTGGACAATAAGTACACCGTTTCCGGATTGAACAGCCAGCTCTTCACAATCATCATGCAGGCGCTGGTGATTGGTCTTCTGATCTCAGTTCTTCTAAGCTTCCTGCTCTCCAAGACTATGGTGGGACCCATTGAAAAACTGACCGCCGGTGCAGAGAAGGTGGCCGCTGGGGACTTTGATAGCCAGCTGCCTGTGGAGTCCACAGACGAGATCGGCATCCTGACCGGCACGTTCAATGAGATGGCCGGCGTCCTGCAGTCTACCTTTGGCCGCCGTTGAAAACGAACGCAACAAGCTAGACACCCTTTTCCTCCACATGACCGACGGTGTCGTGGCCTTCGACCACGCCGGCTACCTCATTCACTGTAACCCTGCTGCCAACAACCTGCTGCAGCGGAAGGTAGAGCCGGACTGCACCTATGAGGAGCTGCTGGGAGACATGCATCCCTTTGAGGAAGTTCTGGCGCTGCAGCGCCCCAACTATGTGGAAGAGGAATTGAAAGTTGGCGAGCGAACGCTGGACGTGTATCTCGCCCCTTTTTCCGACCACGAGCAGGGCGGTGTTCTGATTGTGCTCCACGACATGACGGAACAGCACCGCAACGAGGAACGCCGCAAAGAGTTCGTGGCCAACGTCTCTCATGAGCTGCGTACCCCCTCACCAATGTCCGCAGCTACGCAGAGACTCTGCGGGACGCTGCTGGCGACATTCCGCAGGAGACCTCTAACAACTTTTTGGATATTATCATTACAGAGACGGACCGGATGACCCATATCGTTCAAGAGCTATTGACCCTCAGCCGCCTGGACGCTGGTGATGCAGAGCTCATTCTCCCGATTCCCCTTCGGGGAGGCCATCGAGAGTGTGGTTCGGGCCAATGCCCTCAATGCCAAACAGCGAGGACACGAGCTGACCTACATTCCCAGGAGAGCCTGCCGTTGATTGTGGGTGACCGGAGCCGTCTGGAGCAGGTGATGATAAACGTCATTGGCAACGCCATTAAATATACGCCTGATGGCGGTCATATCCGTGTGAGTGCCGGCTCCACAGAGGACAGCGTTTGGATGGAGGTCTGGGACGACGGCATTGGAATCCACCAAAGATCGGGATCGCATTTTCGAGCGCTTTTACCGGGTGGACAAAGCCCGGTCCCGGGAATCCGGCGGCACCGGCCTTGGTCTTTCCATTGCCCAGGAGATCGTTCAACGTCACCACGGTTCCATCGCTCTAGCCCCCACGAGGGCCCCGGCACCACGGTCCGCATCACACTGCCCATCACCCAGCCCCAGGGCTGAGGCCCCATTGGAAGGAGAACCGGTATGAGCGAGCATACCCGAAAACACCGTGACTTCATCCAGAATATTACCATTGCACTGCTGTTCGTCTCTGCGGTGCTGCTGTTTGCGCAGACGCAGATCTACGGTCTCGGTGTCCATACTGGTTCCTTCCTCTCCGGAAGTGATCTGTCTGTGGATATCGCTGCTCCAAACCAGACGGAAGCTGCCCTGACTGCGCCGGTGCGGGTGGTCGCCACCAGCGCCTTTGGCCGGTATGGAAGTATGGCACTCACCACAGACAGCGACAGCTTTGAGCCCTTGCGGGGCCTTCTGGAGCAGGCGCTGCTCTCCGCCCAGGATTATCGTGCCAGCAATGGCCAGTCCTTTTTCAATGCTCTGAAGAGCACCTCGATCTATTATGACTTTCTTGTACCCTGCCGCTGCCGGTCTTGGCCGAGCTGGTGCGGGCCGATGCGGAAGAGTCTGTTTCCGCCCGCCGTTTGATCTTGGCCGGCGAGGGAGACGGTGTGTCACTTTATCTGTGGGATGACGCGACCGGCTACTATCGCTGCGACACGGCCCTGTCCCTGGAGATTTTGGAGCAGACAGTCAATCAGTATGAATTGGGCAATGCATTTTTTCGCATTTGAGTTCCGATCCTTATGTTCAGTCCGTCAGCCCCTGCTCCCTTTTTTAGACCCCGAGCCAGTTTTTACCGGAGCTATCCATCTCCATTCCGCTCTCAGACTCAGACCGTCTGCTGCTATCCTTGGGCTTTAATCCCAACACCCAGTACCGATATACCGATTCCAGCGGTGCCGAGGTTGTCAGGGAGGGTGAGCGCACCCTGCGCCTGCATACTGACGGCACGCTCTCCTATCAAAGCGGAGGCAGTCCCGCCCTAGTCATTACTACCAGTGAGGAGGCCTCCTTTGCTGGAGATTGTGGAGGCCGCCAATTCCCTGCTGCACTCTCTGCTGGCCTCCGCTGCCGGTGATGCCGAGCTATATGTGGAGGGTGTGGAGCAAACAGAGGATGGCATACTCCTGCGCTTTGGCTATCAGGCAGGCGGCGTCCCGATCCGGTTTCGTGATGGGCAAAGTGCCGCTGAGATCACTGTGGCCGGCGGCGTCATCTCTGATATGACCTTCCGGGTCCGGCAATACACCGTGGAGGGAACCGCCTCCTTACTCCTCCCCTGCGGCAGGCTTTGGCTATTGCCGCCCAACAAGAGGGTGCCGAACTCTCTATTGGCTATGCCGACGGCGGGGCTGGGACCATCAGCGCCGGTTGGCTGGCAGAGTAACGAACGAGGATTGAGGCTTGTGGATCGTTATTTGCTGAAAAATATCATTATCATCATTTTGGTTCTGGTAAATGGCTTTTTGCTGGGGTCTTTATCCATGCGCTATTGGTCCGCCGCAAAAGCGCAGGATCAGATGGAAGAGCAGCTTGTGGCCCTCTTTGCCTCTGACGGTATGGAGCTGGACCCCGACATTATCTCGCAGGACGCGCCGCCCTCTTCGCTCTCCTTGTCCAGGGACTTGGATCGGGAACAGGCTGCGGCAGCCTTTTTCTGGGCAGCGACATGGCTCAGGAGATCAGAGCGGTGACACCTATACCTATTCCAGCAAGCTGGGCGCAGCTCGTTTCCGCCCAACGGCGGCTTTGATATTGTGGGCACCTTGTCTGACGCAGACGGCGAAGAACTCTGCCGGAGGTTCTGTAAAGACTTTCCTACAGCGAGCCGGTTTTTATCCTGGATGAGAGTGGAAGCGGCAGCGCCACTGCCGTCTGCCTCCATGGCAAGCTCCCCGTTTATAACTGCACAATTACTTTCACCTTTGACCAAGGGAAGCTTTTTAACCGTCAGCGGAACCCTGTTGCCAGAGGATGCCTCTGTTATCACGGAGGACCGGGAGCTTCTCTCCGCTCCGGCCGCGCTCACTACCTTCCAGCAGGCTCGCCGTGAGAGCTACATGGTGGCCACCGCCGTTACTGGTCTTACGCCCTGTTACGAGCTCCAGGGGTCCACGGCCTCTGCTCTGTCCCTGACTCCGGTATGGAGAATTGCCACCGACACGTCAGACTATTATGTAAACTGCATAACCGGTACGGTAACTTCTGATTAGTGCTGCTCATGGAATCTTTTTTTTCCTCATTTCCAGGAAACATTTGCAATCCCCATGAAATATGCTATGCTGGTGGTGTGTGAGCGCCGTCCCGTCCTCCTAAACGGAGTGCCTGTTTGGGGAAGTAGAGATCAGCGGCGCCAAAAACGCCGCTGTCGCTATCATCCCCGCCGCGCTGTTGGTGGACGGGGTGTGCCGCATCGAAAATATTCCTCAAATCTCTGATGTCACCCTTTGTCTCAAAATCCTGGAAAATCTGGGTGCCAATATTCGCAGCATGAACCGGCATACTGTGGAGATTGACTGCCGGCACATCCCTCCACCCGCACCAACTATGACCTGGCCCGCCGCATCCGCGCCTTCCTATTATCTCATTGGCGCTCTGTTGGGCCGCTTCGGCTGGGCGGAGGTCCCCCTCCCCGGCGGCTGTGACCTGGGCGGCCGGCCCATCGACCAGCATGTGAAAGGGTTTACCTCCATGGGGGCGGATGTGGATGTGCGCAACGGCCTGATCTGCGCCAAGGTGGCCGGCGGCCGTCTGGCCGGCGGTCAGATCTATCTGGACATGGTCTCTGTGGGGGCCACCATGAACATCATGCTGGCCGGCGTGCTGGCTGATGGCATGACCATCATTGAAAACGCCGCCAAGGAGCCCCACATCGTGGACCTGGCCAACTTCCTCAACTCTATGGGGGCCAATATCATGGGGGCCGGCACCGATGTGATCAAGATCCGCGGCGTCAAGCAGCTGCGGGGCGGCGCCTACTCCATCATCCCCGACCAGATCGAGGCGGGCACCTATATGGCCGCCGTGGCCGCCGCCGGGGGCGATGTGCTCATTCAGAACGTCATCCCCAAGCACCTGGACTGCATCACCGCCAAGCTGGTGGAGATGGGCGTGGATGTGGAGGAGCTGGACGACGCCGTCCGGGTCCGCCGCAGCGGCCCCATCAGCCGCGCCAATGTCAAGACCATGCCCTATCCGGGCTTCCCCACCGATATGCAGCCCCAGATTGCCGCCGTGCTCTGCCTGGCGGAGGGCACCTTCTCTTGTGACGGAGGGCGTATGGGACAGCCGCTACCGCTATGTGGATGAGTTCCGCCGCATGGGCGCCCAGATCCAGGTGGACGATAAGACCGCCGTGGTGGAGGGGGTGGAATATCTCACTGGCGCTCCTATCCACGCCAGTGACCTGCGCGCCGGTGCCGCTCTGGTGATTGCCGGTCTGGCCGCCAAGGGGCGCAGTGAGATCACCCAGGTTCACTACATCGAGCGGGGCTACGAGGACATTGTCTCCAAGCTGCAGGCACTGGGTGCGGACATCCAGTCGTGGAAGAACCCGACGACATCAATCTGGAGGCCAATGTCGGCTGACAGTTCATCCCTGAAATCACACAATCAACGCCCGCGATGGAGGCTGACGACTTTCGTCGCCCTCGCCGCCCCGTTTGATCTCTGTCTTTTGCGAGCGATCAAATTGCTTGACCCATTACATACTCTTGCCAGCGGCTCCTCCGCGGGAATGCGCCCTGGTCATCTCCTGCGGGGAAACGCACCTTTTGGTGGACGCGGGCATCTCCTGCCGCCGGATCACTCTGGGCCTGACAGGCTCTGGGGCGTCGCACCCAGGGATCTGACCGCCATTCTCATCACCCATGAGCACAGCGACCATGTCTCCGGCCTGCGGGTGCTCAGCAAGCGGGCCGCCGCCCCATCCGTACCACCGGCCCCGTCTGCCGCTGCCTGGGTGACCGGATTGCTGGCGGCGGACCGCTTTCTGCCGTGACATACTGCCGCCCCGGTGTGGAGAGGCGTCCTTGGGTCCAACCGCGTTCCCCACCCCCCACGACGCGGCGGGGTCCTGTGGATTCCGCTTCGACACCGCAGACGGCAGGGGGGGATTCCTGGCCAGATACCGGCTATGTCACCGGGGTAAAGGCGTCTGATCTCCTTGCCGGGGTAAATTTGGCTGGTATTGAGGCCAACCACGACGAGAGACTGTCCGCGGGCCATACCCCTACTACTTAAAGCAGCGTATTCTGGGGCGGAGGGTCACCTTTGCAACGAGGATGCCGCCCGGTTTGCCGCAGCCCTCGCACGAAGCGGCACCTCGGAGGTGGTGCTGGCCCATCTGAGCCGGGAAAATAACACCCCTGCCATGGCATTGCATGCCGTGGAAAGCCCGGCGCTCTGCGCAGCATGGGCTGCCTCCGTGCACGGAGGGTTCGTCCCTGACCGTGGCCACGGGTCACAATGGGCCCCACCCCTGGAAGCTCGGGTCCTCCAGGCTCACGTCGTGGCCAGGAGAGGCTTATGCAGAAGATAACACTGCTATGTGTTGGAAAGCTGAAAGAAAAATTTTATAGGAGGCTGTATCTGAGTATGCCAAGCGCCTCTCCCGCTACTGTAAGCTGGAAGTGGTAGAACTCCCAGAAGAACGGCTGCCTGAACACCCCTCCCAGGCGCAGATCACCGCAGCCTTGGCGCGGGAGGCCGAGGAGATCTTTGCAAGGCTCCCCCCGCTGCCAGCCTGATCGTCCTTTGCATTGAGGGGCGGCTGCGGTCCAGTGAGGAACTGGCCCAGTTGATATCCACTTGGTCCAAGGGGTGAAAAGCAGCTGGTCTTTGTCATCGGCGGCTCTTTTGGGCTCCATGCCTCCGTGAAAGCGCAGGGCCTGGGCACAGCTGTCCATGTCCCCCATGACCTTCCCCCACCACCTGGCCCGGGTCATGCTGCTGGAGCAGATCTACCGGGCGTACCAGATCAACACCGGCGGAAAATATCATAAATAGCATTCCATAAGGAGGCGCGAAATGGAAGCAAAGATTTTTGGTCGCTTGCCGATCATACATGGATGGAGCGCTGGCCCAAGGACGCGGAGGGCCAGATGGAGCAAGCAGAACGTCTGGCGCTGCAGTCCGAGCTAGACAGCATGGCGGATATCACCATCTCTATGCTGAGAGCTTGGTATCCCCGCGTTCAAGGTCGGCACCCAGGGCAAGGTTCTCTTGGGCTTTGCGGGCCTGGGCGTGGAAATTTATGTTCCTGCCTCCCGCCTGGAGGAGGCGCAAATGTTGCTGGCCGCCCAGGGCGGCGATGCGGAATAGGAGGAGCCATATATGGATTTTAAGCAGTCGAAAAATGGCTGCACAGCCCCGTTTTGAGTCCAGAGGAGCGGCCGAACTGGAGTCGATCCGGCAGAACCGAAAGGAGATGGAGGCCCGGTTCTACGGTCCTCTGGAGTTTGGTACCGCGGGGTTACGGGGCACCATGGCGGTTGGCCTGCACCAACATGAATGTACATGTGATCCGCTGGGCCACCCAGGGATTTGCCGACATCATCTGTGCGGAGGGCGAGGCTGGCGCCCGGGGCGTCGCCATTTGCATGGACTGCCGGAATCATTCCATGGACTTTTGCCCGGGCGGCCGCCGAGGTCTGCGCCGCCAACGGCATCCATGTGCGCATCTTTGAAGCTCTGCGCCCCACTCCGGAGCTGAGCTTCGCCGTGCGGGAGTATGGCTGTCAGGCGGGCATCAACATCACCGCCAGTCACAACCCCCCAAGGAATATAACGGCTATAAGGTCTATTGGGAGGACGGCGCGCAGCTGCCGCCCCACCACGCCGACGCCATTGCCAAGCGCCTGAGCGAGATCGACATTTTCAAGGATATTCGCACCATGCCCTACGACGAGGCGGTAAAGGCCGGTTTTATTGAAACGCTGGGCGCGGAGACAGACGAGAAATTCCTTACCCAGGTGATGGGGCAGGCTAACGATCCGGAGACAGTCGCCAAGGTGGCGGATACGTTCAAGGTGGTCTACACCCCTTCCACGGCACCGGCTATCAGCTGATCCCCGAGGCCCTGCGGCGTCTCGGCATCCGTCACGCTCCTCTGCGTGCCGGAGCAGATGGTCATTGACGGAAACTTTCCCACCGTGGTCTCTCCCAACCCGGAAAATCCGGAGGGCTTCGCCCTGGCGGTGGAGCTTGCCAAACGGGAGGGGGCTGACTTCATCGTGGGTTCCGACCCCGATGCCGACCGGGTGGGCATCATGGTACGCACCAAGAGCGGGGGAGTTCCAGGTGATCTCCGGCAACCAGACCGGTGTGCTGCTGCTGGACTACCTGATCGGAGCCAAGCGCCGCTCCGGCAGGATGCCGGAAAGCCCGTAGCTCTGAAAACCATCGTCACCACCGAAATGGCCCGGAAGGTGGCCGAGGTCAACGGCCTTCAGTGCTATGACACCTTCACTGGCTTCAAGTTCCTGGCCCAGAAGAAGGACCAGCTGGAAGCTGCCGGAGTGGGAAGGTCATTTTCGCCTATGAGGAATCCTACGGCTATATGCTGGGCGACTATGTCCGGGATAAGGACGCCGTCACTGCCTCGCTGCTGCTGACGGAGATGCCCGCCTGGTACGCTTCTCAGGGATTGACCCTGGCGGACGCGATGGAATCGCTCTATGAGAAGTACGGCTACTACGCCGAGAAGACCTATAACCTGGTCATGCCCGGCCTGGACGGCCTGCGGGACATGGCCAAGCTGATGAAGTCCTGCGGGAGCATCCTCCGGCGGAGCTCTCCGGCGTGGCTGTCACAGTTCGGAAGGACTATTGGGACGGCAAGTGCGTGGACTGCGTCTCCGGCGCGGTGTCCGCCATGGAGCTGTCCGGCTCCAACGTGCTGCGCTATGAGATGGCCGACGGCACCAGCCTCATCGTCCGGCCCTCCGGCACCGAGCCCAAGGTCAAGGTCTATATCCTAGCCCAGGGCAAAGATGCAGCCGACGCCAACGCGAATCTGGAAAAATATGGACGGTGGGTGGAAGCCCTCAAGCCATAACCTCTCACATCAGCCCCGGATGCCTCTCTTGGCGTCCGGGGTCTTGTATAGGAGCGGCCAAATCCACATACACTGTTCCTATCTGAATGCTGCTGAAAGGATGATGATCATGCACTATCCCTTTTCTCTCCCACCGCTTCCCCTATGCCTATGACGCCCTGGTGCCAGAGCTGGATGAGCGGACGCTGCACTTCCACCACGATAAGCACTTTGCCACATACGTGGAGAACCTCAATAAGCTGCTGGAAAGCCACCCTGCCTATCACAGCTGGTCTTTGGAACAGTTGATCCAGGGCTGGCCGGAGATGCCGGAGGAGATTCGTCAGGGTGTCCGTAACAACGCGGGCGGCGTGTATAACCACGACCTCTATTTCAAGACGCTGGCACCGCTGCCGGCCTCCTCTCCCTCTGGGGCGTTGGCTCAGGCTGTAGAACGGGATTTCGGTGATCTCGACAAGCTGCGCTCGGCCATGAAAACCGCAGCCCTGGGACAGTTTGGCTCTGGATGGGCCTGGCTGGTGGGCTGCCCGGACGGGACACTCTCCATTCAAAAGACTCCCAACCAGGATACTCCCCTTCCACTCTGCCCCCTGCTGACCTGCGACGTTTGGGAGCACGCCTATTACCTGCAGTATCAGAACCGGCGGGGCGACTATTTTGATGCCTGGTGGCGTCTGGTGGACTGGCCCCAGTTGTCCCAGCGATATGAGATGTGGATGGAAAACCGTCCTCACTGTCCTCTGGGGTAAAAAAGGAGGGCGCCGCTAAGGAACGGCGCCCTCCTTTTTGGATGTCTTTCGTAACGGTATCCTGTCCATGGAAGAGAAGTTTTGATTCCTTGGCAAGCTGGGCGCCTCATATGATGGAAGCGGAAGCTCCTATCTGAAGCAAAGGATTTCCTATCCGCTGATCCGGCATCCGCTTTGCTGAACGGTAGGAATTTGAGTACCTTGCCTCTAAAAAATTCCAAATCCATTGGGTGCCGTTCATGCTTCCCGCTGGATGGCGACCATGTCCACGTAAGCGCGCGTTGGATGATGTGGGTCAAAATAGATTGCCGGCTGTTGATGCCTGAAAGACGGTTTTGCCCAGAACAGGCCGCTCCTGACAATATAGGTTTGTCCCTGATATTCGTAAGAGCACTGCACCACCCAGGGGAGCACTGTCCGGGTCGCTTTACAAACGCACTCGTATTCCAGTTGATCCAAACGAGATGCCGAATAGACTGCACCTCTCCGGCGGTCAGCACGCCTTCTGCCTTCAGGCGTTTTATCCGTCTCTTCTGTTGTTGAAATTTCAGAACAAATCCCAGGCCTGTCAGCAAAAAAATGATACCGATCGGGAGCAAAAACCAGGTGGGGCCGCCATTTACGGGCACGCCGGTTACAACAAACAGCATGCTCAACAGTACAAACAGCGCCCCCATCAGTCCAAATAAAAACGCGCAGAAGGAACTGATGGTATCAGGAGGCTTCATGCGATCCCCCAATGTTTTTTTATCATATTACCATGTGACGCAGCTCTTTACAAGAGCCGCTCTCCCCGCCCTTCTCTGAGATCTGAAAATTTTTCGTTGACAAGCCGCTATATTTTTAGTATACTAAAAAGTCGAGAAAACTGTTGAAGGGGGATTCGCACATGAGTCTGCTGCTGACCGGCGGGACCGTCTTTTGGAAAGGACATTTTCAGAATATGGACCTGGCAATGGATCAGGGCCGTATTGTTTCCGTTCCTCAGGAGGCACCTTCCGTCATTTCCTTACCCAACTGTTTGATTGTTCCAGGTTTCGTCGATGTGCATGTGCATCTTCGGGAGCCTGGTTTTTCTTATAAGGAGACAATCTCCACCGGGACAGCGGCAGCGGCCGCCGGAGGATACACGGCGGTGTGCGCCATGCCAAACCTGAGCCCGGTGCCGGACAGTCTGGAGCACCTGCGCGTTCAGCAGGAGCTGATCGCGCGCCATGCCAAAGTCCGGGTCTATCCCTATGGCTCCATCACTCAGGGGCGAACAGGGTTCGGAGCTAGCAGACCTGGCAGCGCTGGCCCCGTATGTGGCCGGCTTCTCCGACGACGGCCGGGGCGTTCAGTCCGAACCGCTGATGCGCCGGGCCATGGAGCTTGCAAAAAAGCTGGAGCGGCCGATTGTTGCCCACAGCGAGGACGAGTCCCTTCTATCCCCGGCTGGGCCGTCCATGACGGAGACTTTGCCCGTCGGCACGGCCTCATCGGCAATAATCCAGAGAGTGAGTGGCGGCAGGTGGAGCGGGATCTGCGGCTGGTCCGGGAGACCGGCTGCCGCTACCATGTCTGCCACGTCTCTACGAAAGAGAGCGTGGCTCTCATCCGCGCCGCCAAGGCGGAGGGCCTGCCCGTCTCCTGCGAGACCGGCCCTCACTACCTGGTGCTGTGCGACGAAGACCTGCTGGATGAGGGCCGCTTCAAGATGAATCCCCCATCCGCTCCGCCGCGGACCGGGACGCCCTGGTAGAAGGCCTGCTGGATGGCACGGTTGACTGCATTGCAACGGATCACGCCCCTCACAGCGCCGAGGAAAAGTCCAAGGGACTTCGCGGCAGCCTTAACGGCATCGTGGGACTGGAGACGGCCTTTCCGGTGCTCTACACCCAGCTGGTGCGCCCCGGCGTCCTCCCACTGGATACTTTGATTCGTGCCCTATGCGTCGCCCCCCGGCGGCTGTTCGGCCTTCCGGGCGGCGCGCTGGACGAGGGCGCGGACGCGGACCTTGCTGTGCTGGATTTGAACCGCCCCCATATGATCGACAGCGGTACGTTCCGCTCCCTGGGCCGCGCCACTGCCTTTTGACGGCTGGGGCGTCAGCGCCGCTGTCGCCATGACCATCTGCGGCGGCGAAATCGTCTACCACGATCTGCCGACGCGGGAGGCGTGATGGCTCCGTTGGCAGGGACGCTCACTCCTCCGCATTTTCGATGAATGCCGCCCGTGGCGGCGGAAGGGAAACTTCTATGAAGCAATCACTTTACTTTGGAGCACACCCGGCAGCTGGGCAGTGATATCTATGAACTGGTTCTCTCCGGAGACACCTCTGCCATCACTGCGCCAGGACAATTCGTTAACATCGCCCTGCCCGGAAACTTTCTGCGCCGCCCCATCTCTGTTTGCAACTGGACAGAGCATGCCCTGATGCTGTTGGTCCGAGTGGTGGGCGAAGGCACTCACACGCTGGTTCGCTCTGTTCCCGGAACGGAATTAGACGTGCTCAGCGGCCTGGGCAACGGCTTTGATATCGTGCAGGCCGGTTCCTCGCCCCTGTTGGCAGGCGGCGGTATCGGCATCGCGCCGCTGTATGGCCTGGCACAGCGGCTTCTGGAGCAGGGCTGTACCCCCACGGTGGCACTGGGGTTCCGCACCGGACAGGACGTCTTCTATTTAGAGGAGTTCGCAGCTCTGGGCTGCCGGCTGCTCCTGGCCACGGAGGATGGAAGCCTGGGCACCCGCGGCTTTGTCACCGACTGCATCCGCAATGTGCCGGAGTGCACCTATGTCTTCGCCTGCGGTCCTCTGCCCATGCTCCGCGCCGTCCACAGTCTTCCTCAGCTCACCGGCGGGCAGTTCAGCTTTGAGGCCCGGATGGGCTGTGGCTTTGGCGCATGCATGGGCTGTACAGTGCCCACCGCAAACGGCTCCAAGCGGGTATGCAAGGATGGCCCCATCCTGTACAAGGAGGAAATCGTATGGTAGATCTGACTGTCACCCTGGCGGGGGTGGCGCTGAAAAATCCCATCATCCCCGCCTCCGGCACCTTTGGCTATGGCCGGGAGTATGCGGAGGTTTATGACTTGGACATTCTGGGGGCCTTCTCCTGGAAAGGTACCACTGCCCAGGCCCGCCTGGGCAATCCCCAGCCCCGCATCGCGGAGGTCCCCTCCGGTATGCTGAACGCCGTGGGCCTGCAAAATCCCGGCATCGACGCGGTCATCGCACAGGAGGTCCCCCACATTGCTGAAATCTTTCACGGTCCCGTCATTGCCAACGTGGGGGGCTTCTCCGTGGAGGAGTACGCGGAGAACTGCCGTAAGCTGGACGGTGTGGACCAGGTGAAAATTCTGGAGGTAAACATCTCCTGTCCCAACGTCCACGCTGGCGGAAGGAACTTCGGCTCTGATCCCGCCTCCGCCGCCCAAGTCGCTCGTGCCGTGAGAGCCGTGACAAAAAGCCGGTATTCATGAAGCTTTCCCCAATGTGACGGACGTTGCGGAGATTGCCCGCGCCTGCGAAGCGGGAGGGGGCTGATGGGCTGTGCCTCATCCATACCCTGTTAGGGATGCGCATTGACCTGAGGACGAAGCGGCCCCTGCTGGCCAACCGTACCGGCGGGCTGTCCGGTCCCGCCGTGTTCCCGGTGGCGCTGCGGATGGTGTGGGACGTATACGAGGCCGTGAAACTGCCCATCATCGGCTGCGGCGGCGTCTCCTCCGCGGAGGACGCGGCGGAGATGATGCTGGCCGGCGCCTCCGCCGTAGAGGTGGGCGCCGCCAACCTGCGGGACCCCCTGGCCTGCAAAACCATAATTGAGGCCCTGCCCGGCGTCTGCCAGCGGTTAGGCGTCACCCAGATTTCAAATTTGACAGGAGGCGCACATTCATGAGTGCAAAAGATGTGATCATTGCCCTAGACTTTCCCACCCGTGAGGAGGCTCTAGGCTTTTTGGACCAGTTCCCTGCCGGGGAAAAGCCCTTTGTGAAGATCGGCATGGAGCTCTTCTACGCCGAGGGGCCACAGATGGTCCGGGAGATCAAGTCCCGGGGCCACAGGATTTTCCTGGATTTGAAGCTCCACGACATTCCCAACACCGTGGGCCGGGCCATGGCGGTGCTCAGCCGTCTGGATGTGGATATGGTGAACCTGCACGCTTCCGGTGCCTCCTCCATGATGCGCGCCGCCCTGGAGGGGCTGACCCGGCCCTGATGGCACCCGCCCCATCCTCATTGCCGTGACCCAGTTGACCTCCACCGACACAGCGACGCTGAAAAACGAGCTGCTCATTGACACTCCTATGGCGGAGACAGTGATGGCCTATGCCAAAAATGCCGCAGACAGCGGCCTCGACGGCGTGGTTTGCTCCCCCCTGGAGGCGGCGCTGGTAAAGGAGCAGTGCGGGGAGAGTTTCCTCACCGTCACCCCCGGCATCCGCTTTGCCGACAGCACCGTGGGGAGACCAGAAGCGCATCATGACTCCGGAGAAGGCCGGCAGGTCCGGCTGCGACTACATTGTGGTGGGCCGTCCATCACCCAGGCTGCGGACCCCGTGGCCGCGTACCGCCGGGCGGTAACGGACTTTTTTGGCTGAGGAGGAACCATCATGGAACTGCTGACCTATTTTCAAAATCGACGCAGCGTGCGCAGCTATACCGGCGCCCCTGTCCCGGAGGAGGCAGTGAACCAGATTCTCCAGTCTTGAATGCTCTCCGCCAGCGGCAAGGCCCTGCGTCCTTGGGAGTTTATCGTGGTGCGGAACAAAGAGACGCTCCGTGCCCTGGCTGAGTGCCGGAAGCCCGCCGCCAAAATGCTTCAGGACGCAGACTGCGCCATTGTGGTGCTGGGAGACGAGGCCCGCTCGGACGTGTGGGTGGAGGACTGCTCTGTTGTCATGGCCAACATGCATCTGATGGCCGACGGTCTGGGCGTCGGCAGCTGTTGGGTCCAGGGCCGTCTGCGGGAGGCTTCTGCCGGCGGCAGCAGCGAGGCCTTTGTCCGAAAGCTCCTGGGTTTCCCCGAGCAGCTCCGTCTGGAGGCCATTTTAACCCTTGGGATGCCTGTCCAGCGCCCGGAGCCCCACTGCCTGGAGAAGTTGCCCACAGAGAAGATCCACCGGGAGACCTATTAACCCCCGACCAGGCCCCATGCGGGCCGGTCTGGCCATTGAGAGAAAGGAAAGGAACCATGAATCTGGAACGTACCATTGCCCATGATCTGCTGAGTATCGGCGCAGTCTTTCTACGACCGGACGAGCCCTTCACCTGGGCCAGCGGCATCAAAAGTCCCATCTACTGCGACAACCGTCTGACTCTGACCGCCCCCACCGTCCGCACCCACGTGGAAGAGGGATTGGCGGAGCTGGTCCGCACCCACTATCCAGAGGCCCAGGTGCTGATGGGCACCTCCACCGCAGGCATCGCTCACGCCGCCATTGTGGGCCATATCATGAATCTGCCCATGGGCTATGTCCGCTCCGGCAACAAGGACCATGGCCGTCAGAACCGCATCGAGGGCAGGCTGGAAAAGGGCCAGAAGGTAGTGGTGGTGGAAGACCTGATCTCCACTGCCGGAAGCTGCATTGAGGTGGTGGAGGCTCTGCAGGGATGCCGGCGCGGAAGTTCTTGGCATCGTCTCTATCTTCACCTACGGCCTCCAAAAGGGTCTGGACCGGCTTGCCGCTGCACATCACCAATGTCAGCCTCTCTAACTTTGACGCGGTATGTGAGGTGGCTGCTGAGGAAGGGCAGATCCGTCCGGAGGACATCGAGCGGCTCAGGGCGTTCCTGCTCCAATCCCTCGGACGAGGGATGGATTGCGGTGAAATAGCCCCTCCGTCTTCGTTGAAGAAGCGTCCCGCTCCCTCGCGCTTTTGCCATTTCTTTGCCGGGTTTTAGCCCCTCTCTTGTTCTTTTCCGGCGTTCGCCGGGATTATCTACCTACAGCCATTTTAAAAAGGAGGAACTTCATGCCCAGAAACATCATTGATGTCATCGACCTCTCTGTGGAGGAGATCGACGAGCTGATTGCCACTGCGGAGGACATTATCACCAACCCCGTCAAATATCAGGACATCTGCGCCCACAAACAACTGGCAACCCTGTTCTTTGAGCCCTCTACCCGCACCCGTCTCAGCTTTGAGTCCGCTATGCTTGCTCTCGGCGGCAGCGTGCTGAAGGCTTCTCCGAAGCCAATTCCAGTTCCACCGCCAAGGGTGAGACTGTGGGGACACCGTCCACACCGTCAGCTGCTATGCCGACATCATCGCCATGCGCCATCCCAAGGAGGGCGCGCCTTATGCCGCCGCTCAGTTCAGTGAGGTGCCCATCATCAATGCCGGTGACGGTGGTCACAACCACCCCACCCAGACCCTGACAGACCTTTTGACCATCCACCGGGAGAAGGGGCGTCTGAATGGTTCTTTACCATTGGCTTTTGCGGCGATCTGAAATTCGGACGCACCGTCCACTCCTGGTGAACGCTCTGAGCCGGTATGAGAACATCAACTATGTGCTCATCTCCCCCGCAGAGCTGAAGCTTCCCCCCGTTATGTGAAGGAGGAGGCCTTGAAAAAGCGCGGCATCCACTACACCCCAGACCACAGACCTGGAGTCCGTCATCCCCCAGCTGGACATTCTCTACATGACCCGGGTGCAGAAGGAGCGGTTCTTCAACGAGGAGGATTACCTGCGCTTAAAGGACAGCTATATCCTCACCCCGGAGTAGCTGGTAAACGCCAAAAGCGGACCTGTCCATTCTCCATCCCCTGCCCCGGGTGAACGAGATCTCCGTGACGGTGGACAAAGACCCCCGTGCCGCCTACTGGAAGCAGGTGAAAAACGGAAAGTTTATCCGCATGGCGCTGATTATGAAGCTGCTGGGACTGTCGCCGTCCTGAGCATCCATCCGACCATCTTCAAAATTGCAGGAGGGCTTTTATGAATATTGACAGCATCCAAAACGGCGTGGTTCTGGACCACATTCAGGCCGGCAAGAGCATGGATATCTACCGGTATCTGCACCTGGACGAGCTGGACTGCTCTGTGGCCATCATCAAAAACGTCCGCAGCGGCCGCATGGGGGAAGAAGGACATCATCAAGATTGACTCCCCATGGAGGTGGACCTGGATGTACTGGGCTACATCGACTCCAATATCACCGTGAACGTCATCCGCAACGGTCAGCTGGTGGCGAAAAAAGCATTTGCAGCTCCCCCAGAAGCTGGTGAACATCATCCATTGTAAAAATCCCCGGTGCATCACTGTGGCGGAGCCGCAGCTGGACGCCATCTTTTTACTCAGCGACGCGGACACACACACCTACCGCTGTGCGTACTGCGAGACCGCAAAGGATAAAAAATTTTGAACTCCCCGACATCGGCGGGCCGCCCTTCAGGCGGCCCGTTTTTGGTTGACAGCTTCCGGGCGGATGCTATCATAAGGGTGATTTCCAAGTGAGGTGTGTGGATGTCGGTCCTGTAACAAGTGGAACTATGGCTAAAGGGAGGGGCGTGGGCCCCTCTTATGGTGTTGCATCCGCATCTCTGGAAATCCAATGAGAAGAGAGGAATCGTTTTTTGCATTGTAACAACTGTGCTTCGGTGCATAGCGCATAGCAGAGGCTATGGTGCCGAAGGGCATATAGCCTCTGCTCCATTCCAATTCATCAGATCTTGGAGGAGCACCATGCGCTATATGAAGGCGGCTGACGTCCTGCCGCCGGATCTGCTGAAGCAGATTCAAACCTATATTGACGGCGAATATCTATATCCCCCGGCGCGGAGACGCGCAGCGCCTGGGGCGCAGCCAATGGCCGCAAGGCGGAAACCCTGGCCCGAAATTTGGAAATCTATCGGCGCTATCGGGAGGGGACGCCTGTTGCGCGGCTGGCTGAAGAGTACTTTCTGACGCCGAAAAGTGTCTCAAAGATCATCGCCCGTCTGAGAAACAACTAAATGGCAAGGCGCCGTGCGGAGTCCCGCGCGGCGCCAGTTTTCTTCTGAAGCGAGTGGGCGGTTGCCTTGCCGCCGTCTCTGTTGTATGCTGGATACAGCGGAGAGAAAAGGAGGAAATGAATCATGTCTCAGCGCATTCCGCAAAAGCCCAAACGCCGCCCGGCGGATTTCCGCAGTGACCCCTGCGGCGATGTCTTCACCTGCCGGTCCTGCGGCTGGCCTGTGGGCCCCGCCGACGCGGGGACCCGGCACCGCAACCACTGTCCCAACTGTCTCGCCAGCGTCCACCTGGACGACGAGCCGGGAGACCGCTCCGCCGAGTGCGGGGGACTCATGGAGCCGGTGGCGGTCTGGGTCCGCAAGGGCGGCGAGTGGGCCATCATCCATCGCTGCCGCGTCTGTGGTGTGCTACATTCTAACCGGGTGGCGGCGGACGACAACCCCTCGCTGCTGATGTCTCTGGCGGTGAAGCCCCTGGCCAGCCCCCCCTTCCCCCTGCACCGGCTAGAGAAGCTTATATAAAAAAACGCGGCCCGTACATGGACCGCGTTTTGCCGTTATACGCCGCGCCAGGCCTCCGGCCGCAGCTTGCTCATGTCTTGCTTGGCCCGCTGAATCTCCGCCAGCATGGCATCCTTATCCTGGTTCAGCGTTCCCTTCAAAAGCAGGTAGTTGGAGGCGTGGTTCATCCGGAACACGCTGCCTGGGCTGTCCAGGTTCTCCACCAGCAGCCGGGTTTCTCCAGCACCTGGGCCTGGGTCAGCAGCTGGAAGGTTCCCGCGTGGACCCAGTCGTACAGAGGCGTCTCCTCCTCCACCACCAGCGTCAGCATCCCGATATACTCCGGGTTCATGGCGTTGAAAGCCTTGGCCGTCTCAATGGCGTGCTGCTCCAGCAGGGGTTGGCCGCCCAGGCCCGTGATGGCCGTGACGGAGAGGGCCATGCCGCAGCTGCGAACCTTCTGTCCCATGGCGATAATCTCCGCCGCCGGGTGGCCCTTGCGCATGAGCTTCAAAACCTCGTCGCTGCCAGACTCCAACCCCATATAGATCATCGTCAGGCCCTTGTCCCGGAGGGTCCTCAGCTCCTCCTCCGTCCGCAGGCGGATGCTGGAGGGCGAGCCGTAGGTGGTGACACGCTGGCACTCCGGAAACAGCTCCCGAATGGTGTCGAGAATCGTGTAGAGCTCCGACGCCTTGCGCACTAACGCATCCCCATCTGCCAAAAACACCCGCTCCACATGGCGGTAGGTCTGGCGGGCCAGCCGGAAGTCCTCCAAAATCTCGTCCATAGGCCGCAGTTTGAACCGCTTTTCCTTATACATGTCGCAGAAGGCGCAGGTATTGTGGCTGCACCCATAAGTCACCTGCACAATGAGGCTGTACGCCTCAGAGGGGGGACGGAATACTCTTCCAAAATATCTCATACTCCCAGCGCCTCCAACGCAGACAGCTTCAGGCAGGTACACAGCACCGCGATGGCCTGCTCCAACTCCTCAACTGGCGGCAGGGAGGGCGCAATACGGATGTTGCTGTCCTGCGGGTCCTTTCCATAGGGGAAAGTGGCTCCGGCGTCAGTCATGGTGACGCCAGCCTCCTTACACAGTGCCAAGGTCCGCTTTGCGGTGCCGGGCATGGCGTTCAGGGAGACGAAGTAACCACCCTTGGGCCGCTGCCAAGAGGCGATCTCCAGCGGGGCGATCTCCCGATCCAGTGCATCCACCACGCAGCGGAATTTCGGCCCCATGATGGCGGCGTGCTTCTTCATCAGCTCCAGGGTGTGGGCCTTATCCTTGAGATACAAGACGTGGCGCTGATGGTTGACCTTGTCAAAGCTGATAACCTGGATGCTCAGAAGCTTCTCCATATAAGCCATATTTGCCTCGGAGCAAGCAAAGCAGGAGATACCGCCTCCCGGAAGCGTCACCTTGGAGGTAGAGGCGAACTCAAAGACCATATCGGGGTTGCCCGCCTGCTCACACAAGGCGAGAATATCCGGAAACTTCACATAGTCCCCTCAAACTCATGAATGCAGTAGGCGTTGTCCCACATGATGGTGAAGTCCGGCGCGGCAGGCTTTAGGGCCGCCATGCGGCGGATCACCTTGTCGGAGTAGATGATGCCGTCTGGGTTGGAGTACTTGGGCACGCACCAGATGCCCTTCACCGCGGAATCCTTCACCGCCTCCTCCACTGCGTCCATATCGGGTCCCTCGTCGGTCATGGGGATCGTGATGAGCTCAAAGCCGAAGGACTCCGTGACCTTGAAATGGCGGTCATAGCCGGGAGCAGGGCACAGCCACTTGATGGTCTCTTCCCGGCACCAGGGGCGGGGGCTGTGGAGCAGGCCATGGGTGTAACCCCTTGGAGATCGTATCGTACATTAGCTGCAGGCTGGCATTGCCGCCCACAAACACCTGCCATGGCCGACAGCCGAGAATCTCGGCAAAAAGCCGCTTGGCAGCGGGCAGGCCGCTGAGCTCGCCATAGTTGCGCACGTCGATGCCGTCGGACACATAGTCCTGCGGGTCCTGCATCAGCGAGAAGATATCGCTCACCAGGTCCAGCTGCTGCTTTCCTGGCTTTCCGCGTGCCATGTTCAGCTTCAGGCCCTTTGCCTTCCAAAGCTCAAATTCCTGCCGCACACGGGTGTACTCCGCTCCGCGCTCTTCCCTGGTCATGTTGGGGTAAGCGGTCATAGGGATCATCCTTTCCAGTATTGAATTTCATGGTATAGTATACCCTATTTCCCCATCCCTTGCAAGGCCGGATTCTCTGTCAAAATCCACACAAAACGGCTCGCCCGCCGCCGGATTTTCCGGCAGCGGGCGGGGCGAGCAGCCTTCAGCAGCAGCCGCAGCCGATGCAGCTGTTGTCCGCGCAGGAGATGGTGGGCTCTCCGGCGGTCAGGTTCACGCCGTAGCGGATGGGAACAGATACACAGATCTGCTGGGTCATTGTGACCGTGCAGCAGCTCCCCGACGCGTCGGTGACGCAGGTAATGCTGGGGCTTCCCTGGCACGCCACGGTCACAGTTCCGACGGAAGCGGTAGGAGTTAAAGCGAAAGGCGCGGCAATGTCCACGCACTGAGTACCGGTTTTGTTGCAGCCGCCCACAGGGCAGTTGTCCTCCGCCTGATAGGGCAGGATGGGCTCGTGTTCATAGGCTTCACTGATACGCAAAGCAATCCCTCGTTTCCTGGATATTGTACCCGGCTGGGTACGTTCCATTCTATGCCGTTGGGTGCCGGAGCGCTCCTCAAGCGCGGCGTGTTATTTTTGAAAAGAGGGGCTTCCCTTTTTCCGCGGATATGTTATAGTGATGCTAAGAATTCGTTAAAGGAAAAGAGGCGTCTCCTATGGAAGAAAACAGGAGCAAAAGTTTCAGCAGATGACCGAGACGCCGGTGGGGCGGCTGATCTGCCACCTGGCCCTGCCCTGTATCATCAGCATGCTTGTAACCGCTTTCTATAATATGGCGGATACCTTTTTTCGTAGGCATGCTTCAGAGCAACAGTGCCACCGCCGCCGTTGGCGTTGTCTTCTCCCTGATGGCTGTGCTGCAGGCCATCGGCTTCTTCTTCGGGCACGGCAGCGGTAACTTCATTTCCCGGGAGCTGGGCCGGCACCACTATGAGGAGGCCTCCAATATGGCCGCCACCGGTTTTTTTTCCGCACTGTTTTCCGGCTTAGTTCTGTGTATCCTGGGGCAGATCTTTCTGGAGCCCCTGGCCTATCTCCTGGGGTCTACGGACACTATTTTGCCTTACTCCACGGCCTACCTCCGGGTGATCCTCTTCGGCGCCCCCTGGATGACCGCCTCCCTGGTCCTCAACAACCAGCTGCGCTTTCAGGGCAGCGCCGTGTACGGCATGGTGGGCATCACCAGCGGTGCGGCGCTGAACATCGCCCTGGACCCCCTGCTGATCTTCGTCTTCGATATGGGGGTGGCCGGGGCGGCCTGGGCCACCATCTTCAGTCAATTTGTCAGCCTTTGCCTGCTGCTGGTGGGCTGCACCCGGGGCGGGAATCTCCAGATCCATGTCTCGGGTCCAGCTGAAATGGGACTATTTCTCCATGATTATCCGGGCGGCCTCCCCTCCCTTGCGCGGCAGGGCCTTGCCTCCTTCGCCACCATCTGCCTGAACTGGGCCATCCGCCCCTATGGGGATGCCGCCATCGCCGCCATGGGCGTTGTCCAACGGATCGCCATGTTCGGCGGCTCTGCCATGATCGGCTTCGGACAGGGCTTCCAGCCTGTGTGCGGTTTCAACTACGGCGCGCAACTCTACAGCCGGGTGCGGGAGGGCTTCTGGTTTTGCGTGAAGAGCTCCACTGTTTTCCTGCTAGTGGTGAGCACCCTGGGCTTTGCCTTTGCCCCACAGCTGATTGCCCTGTTCGGGATGACCCGGAGGTCGTCGCCATCGGTGCCGTGGCTCTGCGGTGCCAGTGCGTCACCTTCTGTGCCATGGGCTGGGTCACAATGAGCAACATGATGCTCCAAACCATCGGCCAGACCGTTCCAGCCACGTTTCTCGCCATGGCCAGGCAGGGGATCTTCTTCGTTCCGCTGGTCTGGATTCTCCCCCTTATTCCTGGGTCTGACGGGCGTGCAGATCACGCAATCTGCCTCCGACCTGCTAACGCTGGCCTGCGCTATCCCGATCCAGCTTTCAGCCCTTCGTAAATTATCCCTCCCGGATCATACGCCCATCCAGAATGGCACCTGAAAAACACCGCCGCAGCCTTTTTTGGGACTGCGGCGGTATTCTCTTTGATTGGCTGGATCACTTGCTCACACAGAGCTTAGAATCCTCCACCGTGAGCTTCGCGGTGTCGCCTTCCGTAGGGTGCCGTCCAGCATCTTCTCCGCCACGGCGTCCTCTACCTGGCTCTGGATGGCACGGCGCAGGGGTCTTGCGCCGTACTTGGGATCATAGCCCTCCTTGGCCAGTTCCACAATAGCCGCTTCGCTGGCATCCAAATGAATCCCCATAGACTCCATCCGGGCGGACACAGTCTTCAGCATCCGGCGGGCCACCTCTTGGATGTTCTCTTCCGTCAGGGAGCGGAATACGATGATGTCATCAATCCGGTTGAGGAACTCCGGCCGGAAAGTCTGGCGCAGCTCCGCCATCACGGTCTCCTTTGCCTGCTGGAAGCGCTTTTCCGCATCGGGGTCGCCCCGCTCCTCTGCCGAGAAGCCCAGACGCCCAGAGGCCGCGGTCAGACTCTTGGCACCGATGTTACTGGTCATTACGATCACGGTGTTCTTGAAGTCCACGGTGCGGCCCTGGAGTCCGTGATCCGTCCATCATCCAGAATCTGGAGCAGCGTTCCACACATCCTCGTGGGCCTTTTTCAATCTCGTCAAAGAGGACCACGGAATAGGGCTTCCTGCGGACCTTCTCGGTCAGCTGGCCGCCCTCCTCGTGGCCCACATACCCCGGAGGGGAGCCAATCAGGCGGGACACCGTGTGCCGCTCCATGTACTCGGACATGTCGATGCGGATCATGGCGTTCTCATCACCAAACATGGCCTCCGCCAGGATTTGCACAGCTCTGTCTTGCCAACACCGGTGGGGCCCAGGAAGAGAAAGCTGCCGATAGGGCGCTTGGGGTCCTTCAGGCCCACTCTGCCCCGGCGGATTGCCCGGGCCACAGCCTTCACAGCCTCGTCTTGTCCAACCACCCGCTCATGGAGCGTATCTTCCATTCGCAGCAGGCGCGCGCCCTCGTCCTCTGTCAGTCGTGTGACGGGAATGCCGGTCCAGCCGGCCACCACGGCCGCGATGTCGTCCGCGTTGACGGGCCGGTGCTGGGTGTGGTTCTGGCGGCGCTTATCCCGCTCTGCCTCCACCTGGTCGCGGTAGTTCTTTTCAATGTCCCGCAGCTGCGCAGCGGTCTCATAGTCCTGGTTTTCAATGGCGGCTTCCTTGTCCCGGGTCAAAACCGCCAGCTTCTCCTCTAGGCTCTTGACCTCCGGAGAGATCTCCTCCGCCTCCATCCGGACCCGGCTGGCCGCCTCATCCATCAGGTCGATGGCCTTATCCGGCAGGAAGCGGTCGTTGATATAGCGGGCAGAAAGGCTCACCGCCGCCTCCAGCGCCTCGTCGGTAATCTGGAGATTGTGGTGCTTCTCATACTTCTCCCGCAGTCCCTTCAGAATCTCCAAGGATGCCTCCTGGCTGGGCTCACCCACCTGCACCGGCTGGAACCGGCGCTCCAAGGCCGCATCCTTTTTCAATATACTTGCGGTACTCGTTGAGCGTGGTGGCACCGATCACCTGAATCTCGCCCCGGCCCAGAGCCGGTTTGATGATATTGGCGGCGTCCACAGCGCCCTCGGCGCTGCCGGCGCCCACGATGGTGTGGAGCTCGTCAATAAAGAGGATGACATTGCCAGCCTTTTTGACCTCCTCCATCACCTTTTTGATCCGCTCCTCAAACTCACCCCGGTATTTGGTCCCCGCCACCATGCCGCTGAGGTCGAGAGACAAAATTCGTTTATCCAGCAAGTCGTCCGGCACATCACCCATGACAATCTTCCGGGCCAGCCCTTCGGCAATGGCAGTCTTGCCAACGCCTGGCTCACCAATCAGGCAGGGATTGTTCTTGGTGCGGCGGGAGAGAATCTGGATCACACGCCGGATCTCATCATCCCGGCCGATCACCGGGTCCAGCCTGCCAGAGCGGGCATCAGCCGTCAGGTCTCTGGTAAACTCCTTCAGGGTCTTGGTTTTTCCGCCATCCTCCCGCGCGGCGGCGGCACGGTTTTCTGCTGCGCGGCGCTTGGGCGTTTCGCCAAGCTTCTGCATGAGTGCTGTGTAGAGGTGTTTGGCATCGACGCCGGCAACCCTCAGCATCCGGACGGCCATGTTGTTGCCCTCCCGCAGAAGACCTGCCAGCAGGTGCTCGGTACCGATATAATTATAGCCGCCCCGTACGGAGTCCTCCATGGCAATCTCCACCACCCGGCGGGCTCGGGGAGTCAACCCCTGGGCAGGGTTGCTGCCGGGCAGCCCCACGCCCACGCTCTTTTGATGATCTCCACCAGCATATCGTCGGTGAGTCCAGCCTCGGCCAGCACCGTGTGGGCAAGGCCGTCGCTCTCCCGCATCAGGCCCAGCAGCAGGTGCTCGGTGCCCACATATCCGTGGCCCAGCTCCCCGGCCGCTTCCTGGCTCAACCGCAAGGCCTCCTCCGCTCTGGGACTGAATTTATTCTCATTCATGTGTCTTTACCTTCCTTTCCTCAGGGAGTATTACTCGCCGCTCTTTTTTGTTCTTTGTGGTCCGCCTCTAGCTTGTGGATCTGATCCCGCAGCTCCGCAGCCCGCTCGAAATTCTCCTGATGAACCGCCTTCTTCATCTCCACTTTCAGTGCGTTGAGCTGGCGCAAGTAGGAGAAGCGGCTCTCCTCTTTCTCCACCAGGTCCTCCTCTTTTTTTCGTCTCCTGCTGCCGAGCAGGCGCGGCCTCAGCGCCGGCATGTCAGCGAAGAAGTCGTCAAAGGGGTCTTCCAGCATCCTGCCCATCAGGCTGGGAGAAAAGAAGTCGTTAAAAAGCTGCTCCCAAACAGGCTGCCTCTGCCGAAGAAGTTCTGCATCATCCTCTGGCTGTGGGCGTTGATCCGCTGGGTGTAGCCCAGCTTCTCCCGCGCACTCGCTGCAAAGATGCTTTGTCTTCCACATGACCGTTGATATTACTCTGGTAAACAAAGGTCACTTCATTCTTGCCACAATTTTCGCATTTCATAAGTCATATCTCCTTCATATAAGCGTATTGTTAATCACCATGTGATAGGTTCCACCGGAATCTTCGTCCCTGCCGGGCACTCCGGCGGTCGGTTCTTCTCCTCAAGAGGAAGTCTGCCCCTTTTATACCTGAAGAATCAGAACCTGCTTCATAATATCCGCCCGGACCTGATCGCGGCTCTCTCGCGGCACAGCCCCCAGAGCTTTATCGCCCAGGGCCGCCAGCAACGCCTGCCCGATCTCCTCCGTCAGCGCCCCGGACTGCACCAGGTTGCTGAGGATCGCTCTGGCAGACGGCAGATCCACCTGAGCACCCAGGGAGTTGATGACATGCATCATCAGCGTCTGCCGGTCTACCCGTACCCGTGTGATACGGATATATCCGTTTCCGCCCCGGCGGCTTTCCACGATATAGCCCCGCTCCGGTGAAAACCGTGTGGACATTACATAATTGATCTGGCTGGGTACGCAGTTAAAGCGTTGGGCCAAATCATTGCGCTGAACCTCCAGCACACCATTCTCGGCTTCCTCCAGACTCTGCTGCAGGAAACTGGCAATCAAATCTGTAATCCCCACTTGATGTCCATCCCCTTCCGTTTAATCAAATTTGACTTTGACTTTCTTTGATCTTTATTCTGGTGTCAGTATACCACGTTTCCCGCAAATGTCAAGAGTTTATTTTTGACTTTCTTTGACCAATTTGAAAATATTTTATGAACAGTTAGTCTTTACAAACCTTATGTTTGACCGTTTCCTGCAATTTTTGTGAAAAATTATTGTTAACTTCTTCACGGCCCTCTTGCTTTTTTAAAATTGTATGCTACAATAGGGGTACAATTTTTATGGAGGTGCTTCCCATGGCCTACAAAAATCACGTCTGCCTGCGTGAGCTGCGGCACTTGCGCGGACGCTTGCCCCGCTGGTGCTATCAGCCAGGGTGATGACCAGTACGTCATCGACGCCGGCGCTTGCCTGGACTGCGGTTCTTGCAGCGACGCCTGCCCCACCGGCGCCATCGTCCCCGAGGGCTGAGATCCTAAACGGGATACATAAAAACACCGCGAGCCCTGTGCTTGCGGTGTTTTTATCTGTTTTCAGGTCCTTGCACTCCGACTTTCTTTTTTTAGTATAATACCTATAACCATTCGGGAGGTGCTCTGTGGAACATTGGGAAATCCTTGCCCCTGGCGGCTACCGCTTTGTCTATAACGACGCGCTCTTCCGTCCCAGTACAGACACCTTTCTCCTCGCCTCCCTGCCCCGTCTGAAACCGGGACTGCGGGTATGTGACCTGGGCTGCGGCACTGGCCTGCTTAGCCTGTTGCTTTTTACAGCGCCAGCCGGCGCTTTTCGTCACCGGAATTGATCGCTTACCGGCAGCAACTGAACTCGCCCGGAAGGCCGCCGAGATCAACGGCTTGGCAGAGCGCCTGACGATTTGCTCTGGAGACCTGCGGGACCCGCTCCTCCCTGCTGGCGGCTTTGATCTCGCGGTTTGCAATCCGCCCTATTACCCGGTTGGAAGCGGAGGACTCCCCGCCGGCTGTGCTCTGCGTTCCGCCAGGTCCGAGGCCACCTGCTCTCTGCCGGAGCTCTGCCAAGCGGCAGCCAGAGCTTTGCGATGGGGAGGCAGCTTCTGCCTGGTCCACAAGCCGGAACGTCTAGCCGATCTATGCTGTGCCCTGCGGGAGACAGGTCTGGAACCCAAGCGGCTTCGCCTGGTCTGCAAAAACGCCGCCAGCGCCCCCTCCCTGATTTTGCTGGAAGCCCGGCGCGGCGGACGGCCGGGGCTGGCTATAGAGCCCGCCCTATTGCTGCAAACCTCAGACGGCACTCCTACAGCAGAGGTAAACGCCATCTATTTCAGACAACAGGAGGATTTATCATGAGCGGTACGCTCTATCTGGTCGCCACCCCCATCGGCAACCTGGGGGACTTCTCCCCCAGGGCGGTGGAGACACTGCGGACCGTGGACTCCTTGCCGCCGAGGATACCCGGGTCTCGCTGAAGCTTTGCAATCACTTTGAGATCAAAAAATCCCTGGTCAGCTATCACGAGCACAACCATGTCACGGCGGGAGCTTCCATTTTGCAGCGGCTCCTGGCCGGGGAGTCCTGTGCTTTGGTAACGGATGCCGGCACCCCCGCCATTTCCGACCCGGGGGAGGATTTGGTGCGCCTGTGTGCGGAGCAGCAGGTTCCAGTGGTCTCTATCCCCGGCTGCTGCGCCGGCATCAGTGCCCTGGCAGTCAGCGGCCTGCCTACCGGCCGCTTCGTGTTCGAGGGCTTTCTCCCCGTTAACCGGAGGAACCGCCGGGAGCGGCTGGAAGCCTTGCGGCGGGAAGAGCGCACCATACTCTTTCACGAGGCTCCCCCACAAGCTCCTCTCCACGCTGGAGGACCTCTCCGCCGCCTTCGGCCCGGACCGCCGTATCGCCCTGTGTCGGGAGCTGACCAAGCTCCACGAGGAGGTCCGCCGCACTACCCTGGCAGAGGCTGCCGCTTTCTATCGGGATAACACCCCAAAAGGAGAGTTCGTCCTGGTAGTGGCAGGCGCGGAGGCTGAACTTCGAGCCGCTGTTCCACTGGATGAGGCCGTTGCACAGGTGCATGCTTTGAAATCCCAGGGCATGCGTTTGAAGGACGCAGTCCGAGAGGTGGCGGAGCTCACGGGGCTTTCCAAAAACGATCTTTATGCCGCTGCCCTGGATGCGCCGGTCTCATAAATCGCACGCCCCCGGCCTCCATGACATGAGCCTCTTTCCGTGCCGCTGAAATCCGCAGCGTCCCTGTATACCTTCCAATCATTCAAGCGCCTCCGCAGTACCTGCGGAGGCGTGTTATCGTTTATAGGCCCTTCAGCTCTTTTTTAGACATTTTGGACAGACATTTTTCCCTTTAAACTCTGTCACATCTTTTAACAGCGTCGCAGAAGATACAGCTTGGCTTATATTTTTTAGAATGACGGACGAGCCCTCCACATAGATTTCCAGTGCATCCTTTTCTGCTATATCCAAGGTCCGGCGCATCTCGATGGGCAGTACAATCCGGCCCAATTCGTCAACCTTCCTCACGATCCCTGTTGATTTCACAGTATGACTCCTTCTCTCATTTAAATTGATACGTTATGATAAACAGACAATAGCATATTTCGTTGCCTCTTGTCAATTTTTGTCAAAAATTTAAGATTTAATTCATAATCCCAACAAAAATTTAAATGAAAGGGGAAAGAGGCTATGGCAATGGCGTGGTATGGACCGGGATGGTCCTGCTGTCTCTAATCTTCGGCATCGCCACCGGAAATCTGGATGAAGTTGCAAATGCCGCTCTGGAAGGCGCTGGTTCCGCCGTGGAGCTGAGCATCTCCATGGCGGGCATTCTGTGTCTTTGGAGCGGGGTGATGGAAATCATGAACGCCTGCGGGCTGTCCGCCGGACTGGCGCGAGCTTTCCGGCCCATTTTGCGCCGCCTGCTGCCAGAAGCCAGTCGGGATGAGGAGACATTAGCCGCAGTTTCAGCCAACGTTTCAGCCAATCTTCTGGGCCTGGGTAACGCCGCCACACCGCTTGAATCCGGGCGGCCCGTCGTATGGCCCGAAGCTGTGACGGCGTTGCAAGCAATGAGCTCTGCCTGTTGGTGGTGTTAAACACAGCCTCTATCCAGCTTCTGCCGACCACCATCGCCTCCCTCCGGGCAGCTGCAGGCTCTCAGACTCCATTTGACATCCTGCCGGCAGTGTGGCTCAGTTCCGCCATGTCTGTGGCCGCAGGACTGGCTGCGGCATGGCTCCTCTCCCGGCGTAAAAGGAGACGGCTATGAACGTCAGTTCTCTGGTGATTCCGCTTCTCCTCTCGGCTGTGGCGGTATATGGTATGGGGCGGAAGGTGGATGTTTACAGCGCTCTGACCCACGGCGCCGAGGAGGGGCTGACCGTTCTTCTGCGTATCATTCCGGCGCTGGTGGGACTGCTGACTGCTGTGAGCATGTTTCGCGCCTCCGGAGCCATGGAATTTCTCTCCAGCCTATGCGCGCCAGTACTGGATCTTCTGGGCATTCCGCCTGAGACGACCCCGTTGATGCTCATCCGGCCTGTATCAGGCAGCGGCGCGCTGGCAGTAGCCAGCGATCTACTGACCACGCACGGGCCTGACAGCTATGTAGGCCGGGTTGCTGCTGTTATGTTGGGCAGTACGGAAACCACCTTTTATACCATTGCCGTCTACTTCGGCTCTGCCGGTATTTATAAGACTCGGCACACAGTTCCTGCCGCGCTGGTGGCTGATCTGACTGGTTTTTTCGCCGCAGCCCTGTCCGTCCGGATTTTCTTTGGGTAGACCCAAATCCGCTGTCACATCGGTACAGAGCTCTGGTGCGCCGGCTGGAAATGCTTATGAAGCTGCCCGGAGTTTTTGTATGGCCTCTTCCCTGGTTGCAACAAAGAAAAACTGCCCTCCCCGGTTGGATTCAAAAATAAAGTCCCTCAAAGGCTTGCTGGTATAGCGGGAATAGTCTCCATAAACAGCGGCTTTAATCTGGTAGTTCGTAAACTTCTGCAGGATTTCTCCCGCAAGCCCCGTGCTGAGTATAAAAAGTGTTCGCTGACTGTCTCTTTGCAAGCACGATCTTGGTTGCCCCGGTTTTATATTTGACGGTAATTGCCATTTCCAGCGCGGATTGTGCGTCCTTCACAAGCACTTCTCCGCCGGAAATCACCGCAATGCCGGTCCCTTTGATCACTTCAATCTTCATGACATCCTCCTAACATAGATATTCCCAATCTGTTCTGCAATAAAATATTACTCTGCCGGTTTTGGGTCTCTCCCATTCATATGGTCAAACGGCATAACCGCTGGCGGTTATGCCGTTTGCTCAGATTCTCACTTCTCCGGTACCTCCAAAGCAACAGGCCCGTAGCAGGACGCATATTCTCCGTCCACCAGAAATCTCGTCTCGCTGACGTTCTCCAGCGCACACAGCGACCTGGTCAATGCCTCCAGCGCCATGTCCAGCGCCGCGTCTTCCGGCAAATCTCCCAGCAAGCCAGAGGATAGATTGACATAGCAAATGTCTTCCTCCAGCCAAACACTTCTGGGACGGAACCCCTCGGGAAACGCAGGCGCCAAATCACTGTCCAGGGGACCATTTTCCAGCGCCCGCGCCACGGCACTCACCTGTGTGTCCCCCTCATAGAGCTCCAACGTCCGCTCCTCCGGCTGCAAGACTCCCGACTCATCCGGAAAATAGAGCGTTACCTCCGCTGTGCCAACCACGTCTCCCTCCGGGGCTACCAGCACATCCCTGGCCGTGAACACCTGCTTGCTGCGATAGGCCAGCTCCTGTCCGCGGACTGTAATCTGTACCGACAGGATATCCGGCAGCTGGGTGAGCGTCAGCGTGATCGCCTGATCCGCTAACGTCAGCTCCACTCCGGAGAGCATGCCATAAGCGGAGGACAAGTCTACAACCGCCCGGCTCCCCTTCAGCTCCAGGGACAGCAGGGAGGTGCCTGCCGGAATCGCATTTTTCAGCGTCTCGTCCGTCGGCCCCGCCAGCAGCGCCTCCAGAAGGGCACGGGCCGGAGCCTCCGTCGGCTCCAGCTGTACGCTCTCTGTCCGAAGGGCTCCTTCACCCGCAGCGGAACGCAGGTCTCGTTCCTGAAAGTACAAAACATACCCGTCTGACGGTTCCGCCCCGCCGCTGCAGCCGGAGAGAAGCAGCAAAACACACAGCAGCGCCGCGATTCGCTTTCTCATGCCTCCCCCTCCTCCGCGCTCCAGCGAACGGTGAACACCGCTCCGCCGCCAGGCCGGTTGGCAGCCTCCACTGTGCCGCCCTGGCGGCGCACGGTATCGCTGACGATGGAAAGTCCCAGGCCCGTGCCTCCGGCCGCCCGGGAGCGCGCCTTGTCCACCCGGTAGAACCGCTCGAAAATCCGCGGAAGGTCCTCCTCCGGAATCCCCGGTCCCCGATCCGCGACAGTTAGAACCACTTGCCCTCCGCACTTGCGAAGCGACACCTGGACGGCAGCTCCGGCAGAATATTTCAGAGCGTTGTCCGTCAGGTTATAAATCACCTGATACAGTTCGTCCCGGGTACTTCGGACAGCGCATCCCTCCGCAGCCTCGTAGGTCAGGTCTACGCCCTTTTCCTGCGCCACCAGGCTCATCATCCGCATCACCTGCTCCAATACCGGCAGGACATCCTCTACGGCCGCCTGCTCCAAAATTCCGCTGTCCAGCCGGGTCAGGCGCAGCAGATCCTCGGTGATGCGGGTCAGTCGCTCCGCCTCAGACCCGATATCTGCAACAAACTCCCGGGTGGTCTCCCGGTCAATGTTTTCGGTTTGCAGAATAGAATCCGTCAGTAGGCGAATGGCCGCCAGGGGCGTTTTCAACTCATGGGAGGCGTCGGATACAAAACGCCTGCGGGCATTTTCCGTCACCTGGAGACGGTCGGTGAGGCTGTTGAACTCCGCTGCCAGCTGGGCGATCTCGTCGCCGCCGCGAATCTCCGTGCGGTGGCTGTAAGCCCCCTCCCGCACCTGGCGGATGGCTGTCAGCAGCTGGCCCAGCTTTTTGGTCAGGGCACGGGAGATGATGCCGCTGAGCACCAGCGCCACCACCCCACCACCGCCGACAGCCGCAGCAGGTTCTCCTGAAGGCCCTCCAGCAGCGCCGCCTGCTCCGTATCATACTCATAGGCGTACACCGCCCCAATGATCTGGTTTTGGTACAGCACCGGAGAGGAGGCCCGACTGCGGAAGGCCCCTCCCTCATAGGTACAGGAAAACGCGTCGTTGCCCAGCAATGCCTGGACAATCTCTGTGTAAAGAACATATTGTCCCACCGCACCGCCGGTCTCTCGCGTGTCATAGAGGACTAGACCGGCTCCGTCCGTTACTAGGATACGGCTCAGCCCGGTCTCTTCCACCACCGCGATGGCTGCCGTCACATTCTCCTCCGTCAACCGGTCCAGGCCTGAGAGGGAGTACCCCATCACAGAGACGCTGCTTTGCAGCGACACCTCCTTGGAGTAGAATACCAGGTCCTGGGACACCAGCAGAGGATAGGTATTCAGCAGCACCAGCACCGCCGCCATCAAAACGATGTAGCTCAGGCCGAACTTAACTCCCAGGCTGTTCCATACCCTCTGCCTATCCTTTGAAATAATACCCCACCCCCCATTTGGTCATGATGTGTTCCGGCTCTGCCGGGTCCTGCTCCAGCTTTTCCCGCAGGCGGCGGATATGGACATCCACCGTTCGGTAATCCCCGGCATAGGTATAGCCCCACACCACGTTCATCAGATTCTCCCGACTGTAGACCCGCCGGGGATTGCGCATCAAGAGTTCAATAAGATCGTATTCCTTGGCGGTCAGGTCCACAGTCTTCCCGCCCCGGATGGCAACCCGTTCCTCCGTGTTCAAGGACAGGTCCCCAGCTGTCAGCACGCTTCCCTGCTGGCGCTGAACCCCGGCTGCCCGCCGCAGTAGTGCCCGCACCCGCGCCTTGAGCTCCAGGATGTTGAAGGGCTTGGTGATGTAGTCGTCCGCCCCGCACTCAAAGCCCATGATCTTGTCCGCGTCCTCCCCCTTGGCGGTGAGCATGATGATGGGCACGTTGGAGAACTCCCTGAATCCGCATGCAGGCCTCCAGTCCGTCCACCTCCGGCATCATCACATCCAAAATTAAAAGGTCAAACCGGTTATTTCGGGCCAGCTCTACAGCGGCGGCGCCGTCATAGGCGCACTCCACCTCATAGCCCTCGTTTTCCAAATTGAACTTGATTCCCTTCACCAGGTCTTTTCATCATCTACTACCAGAATCTTCATCAGTCTTACTCCCCTGTTTACCGTAACGCGGCCCTCCAGGGCCGCGAGCTTTGCCTCGCCAATGCCGGAGACCTCCATCAGCTCCTCTACCGCGGCAAAGGGGCCGTGGGTCTCGCGGTATTCCAGAATCCTCCTAGACACTCCTCCCCGATTCCCGGCAGCGCCATCAGTTCCTCCGCTGTTGCGGTGTTCAAATCAACGGGCGCACATCCGGCATGAACGCCTCCTGCGCCGCCGCCAGATCTGTTTCCACACCGCCATCTTCCATCTCTCTCCGGTCATGCTGGGAAAGCGCCAAAAGCCCACAGAGAAAGATCCCTGTCAGACCCAGTAAACACCATTCCGTTTTCGTCACTTTTCCAAACATGCTCCCTGTTGAACTCCTGTCTTTTTTTTTTGATATACTACAGGTCGGAGATCCACGATTTTTGTCGGAGACTTCCGGTTACTCCTGGCTCGGCGTCGCCAGGGATGCCATCGGTGACCTGTTGAAGTGATCTGCGCCCTCAAAGGGGTTCCAGTCACCTTTTATGATATTAATGGCTTTGGGCACTCTACCCATACATGACTGCGGGGCAGGCTGCGTTTTTGCGCGGCCCTCCGGTCAAGAGAAAGAGCTTTTACGCCTTTGAAATTGCGGCAGGCTCTGCTGTGTCTGGACCGACGGCTGAAGCTGCCGCCCTTTAGAAAATGCCGCTACGGATGATTATAACATAAATCGCAGGAGTTGAGTATGAAAATCAAACGCTTTTTGTCGCTTTTTTTTTTGCCGTGATGATCAACTTGCATCTGGCACCCCTGGCTGCCGCAGATGCGGATTCCCCTGTCCTGCCGGAGGACCCCAATATCCTGGCCAAGGCCGCGCTGCTGGTGGATGCCAACACCGGCCTCCCCATCTATGCCAAAAATGAGCATGAAGAGCTCTATCCCGCCAGTTTGACTAAAATTATGACCGCATTGCTGGTGTTTGAGGCGATAGAGGACGGAAAACTCTCTATGGACCAGATGCTCACTGCCTCCAGCAGCGCCCTGATGGGGCTGGCTGACGATGGCAGTACGGCCGGCATCCAAGTTGGCGAAACCATGTCTGTGCAGAATCTGCTGTACTGTATGCTGGTGGTCTCTGCCAATGAGGCGTGCAACATCCTGGCCGAGGCTGTCAGCGGTTCGGTTAGCGCCTTTGTGGATGCCATGAATGCCAAGGCGAAGGAGCTGGGCTGTGAGAATACACACTTTGTCAACCCCAACGGTCTCCACGACCCTCAGCACTATACCTCTGCCTGGGACCTGTATCTAATCACCGCTGCGGCCATGCAGTATGACGGATTTATGACCATCTGCGACACCGCCCATGTGGTAATTCCGCCACGAATATGAGCGAGGAGCGGGATTACTGGACCACGAACCATCTGCTCTCCACCTGGCGGGTCATCGGTTATCGAGACACCCGCGCCCACGGCATCAAGACCGGCTCCACAGACGACGCTGGCCACTGTCTGGTCTCCTCCGCCATGCACGGAAGCCTCCATTTCATCAGTGTGATCTTAGGCGCAGAGCGGGTGGAGGAACATGGCGTAGGCAATATCCGCAGTTTTTCCGCGACCTCCCGGATGTTTGACTATGGGTTTGACAATTTCTCTTATCAGACCGCGATTTTGGAGTCCGAGGAGATTCAGGAGGTCCCCGTGGAGCTCTCGGAGATGGATCATGTGACCGTCCACCCCGCTCAGGACACCGAGGTGCTCATGCCCAAGACCCCTCTCCGGAGGACTTGGAGCGGAGCGTGGAACTGCAGGAGGTGGTGGAGGCGCCGGTAGCAGCCGGACAAAAACTGGGAACTCTCACCCTCAGCTATGACGGGATCACCTATGCCACTGTGGATCTGTTGGCCAGCTTTGATGTGGAGGCCAGCCGGATTCAAACGCTTCTTCGGGATATCCAGGACTTTTTCAGTACACCGGTTGTGCGGATTGTGGGAGTTGTGCTCCTTCTCCTGCTGATCTTCCTGGTGGTGTGGAAGCTCTTCCTTGGGCGCCGGCGCTACCGTTATGGCCGCAGCGTTGGCCGTCGGAACCGAAGCTCCTACCGGGGCCGCCGCAGGCATTGATTCTTAACAAAAAACGGGAGGCTAAAAGCCTCCCGTTTTTACCATTGATTTTGTCCCTGCTGGCTAAGCAGCTGGTTGCATAACTCCCGCCGCCGGATATCATAAAACTCCATGTACTTTAGGGAGTAAATATCACACACAATGTAGCGGTCTCGCGGTTCCTGGTAAATCGTCACATAGTCATTGCCCACGTCGTACAGAATGCCTTCCCAGGAGACGGTATTTTGAACACCGATCAAAAAATGTAGCCACAATGTAGTTCCCCTTATTGCGGATCAGCATGGCCTTTAGAGAGCCGATATATGCCTCGTTTACGGTGGTGGGGCTGGTGATTACCTCACTGGGCACATTGTTTTGCATTTCCAGTCCATTGATCGAGGTCATCTGCCCGTTTCGGCTGACAAAGGCTCCTCCCTGCTGCGGTCCCATGGGTGGGGCATCCTGCAGACCCGCCCATGCTTCGTTCCACGTTGTATCTGGCATAGGTGCCGCCGGCCCGATCTCTCCGGCCCAGCGTTCCCGAACCGCCTGTGCGCTCTCACCGGGGCCGGCCGGTGCCGGTGTCCCGATGTTATTCGAATATTTGCCATAATGACACCTCTCAAGTTTTGTAATAAGCATCTGTGGGGTTATAGAAGCAATGGTCGCCGATCCGGGTCTGCCAGTACCCACGTCTGATGGAAACCTGGAGCGGCAGGTGGGGCCGAAGGGGTTGTAGAACCACAGCGAATCCGCCACCTCTGGTATCCGGTTTCCCGCGATCGCCCAGTCGGCAATGTCATAGTGAATCTGTTCGGGCCGCATATTGTAGATATTTTGAGGATTATATACGCCATTTTCCGTCTCACTGGCGCACACAAATTGATAGGGCTGAAAGATGATGTTGCGGATGCTTCCTGACCCACCCGGGCGTACTCGCCGCCCGTGGCGTTGACCCGGTTCATGACAACCCCCGCCACCGCCTTCATCCCAATCTCTCCCTCGCCGCCCGCCTCACATTGGATCAGACGGGCCAGCAATTCTCGGTCGGAATAAGCCATGTTGGGTTCCCTCCTCGTTGCCGGCGGCCCGCCGGCAGGTGGATTCATCTCATACTATGCAAACACCCCGCCGCCGGTGTCTCCGGCAGCGGGGCTGCTCATATGAATATGTTTTTAGCGCCGGAACGCTTCATTACCCTCTCTGCTCCCGGATCGCCATGCGGAACATCTCCTCCGTCTGCTGAATGGAGTGCTCCAACGTATACTGCTTGGCGTGCTCGGCGTAGCGCAGTTCCATCTCCCGGCGCTCCTCCGGATGCTCCAGCCACCAGTCAATCCGCTCCGCCAGAACATCCGTATCCCCGGCCGGGAACAGGCTCCGTTCATCCAGGGCAAACTGCGGGTGGCAGACCGGGGAGAATCCGCGATCACGGGCACCAGGCCGCAGGCAAATGCCTCCATACAGCTCATGGCTTCGATTTCCGCGTCGGAGGTGTGAACGTATAGATCCGCCATGTGCAGAATTTCCAAAAGACGTGCGGGCTCGTAAAAACTCATGACGATTGGATTGGGCAGCTTCTCCGCCAGACGGCGGTATTTTTCTCCAGCGGTCCCCTGCCAGCCAAGATCACCTGAATCTCTTTGGCGTGGCGGCACTTCGTGCAGGCTGCAATCAGCTCGTCCTGCCGCTTCTCGCCGGCATAGCGTCCCACCATCAGCACATTGAAAATCCCTGCATCCAAGTCTCCTTTGGCTGCTTTCCATAGAAATACTCAGGACTGATGCCATTGAGATCACATGGAGCTGTGCAGTATAACCATGCTGGCGGAGCTGCTCCGCAATCATATTGCTGGGGCAGTGGATGTGGGTAAAGCGGTTGAAAAAGCTGTCCCGGAAGCGGTTGTATACAAAGTCATTCGCTCGCTGGCTGTTGCCCAGGTGCAGGGTAAAGGTAATGTTCTCCGGCTGGCAGTGAAAGGCGGCCGTGTGGGGGATTCCAAGCTTTTCCACATGCTTGAGTCCCATGACAGCCAGGGGAGAGGGCATCATGAAATGCACCACATCCGCCCAGGCCGCCGCCTTTTCAAACACATGCCGGTTCGGAATCGCCAGCCGCATCCCTGGCTGGTGATCAAATGCTCCACAATGGGGAAAAAAGCGCATCTGCCTCACGGCATACTTATAGTCCGCCGGCTTACCGGTGGCAATCACCCGCACCTCGTTGCCGTGGTCTCTCAGGGCCTGGGCAAATCTGCGGGCGCTGATGGTCGTTCCATTGTTAGCATCGTCAAACTGATCGATGACCAATACGATCTTCATGGTGTCTCCTTACTGCTTGTGCATGGCGCTCTCCAGATTTCTAGCCAGCTGATCCGGGGGCAGGAGGTGTCCTTAAAGCCGCACCGAATGCCCTTGAGCCGCTGGATGGCCTCCTCTGCAGGCATGCCCCGCACCAGGGCCGCAATGCCTTGCAGATTGCCGCTGCAGCCGCCGACAACTTCCAGTTTCTGAATCATTCCCTGATCGTCCACCTCGACCCGCATGGCCTGGGCGCAGACGCCTCTGGGGTGAAATGTATATGTCATAGTGTCTCCCTCTTCCAATAGAATACACGGCTTGATGTTACCACAGCCCGGATCAAAAAGCAAGCGCTTCAGTGGGGAATCCTGCCGCAGATCCCCAGAAAAGCACTTGACATGCTCGATATTCGATATTATACTGCAATTAGAATATCGATATTCGATGATTTGAGAGGAGGATCGGTGTGGCACGAGAAAAATTTCAGACGCTGACGGAACAGATGTTTTATATTCTCCTCTGTCTACGGCAGGAACAGTGCGGCGCGGATATCATGGCCCAGGTGTCTGCGCTGACTCGGGAGCGAGTCACGGTGGGTCCGGAACACTCTATAACCTGCTGGAGAGCTTTTTACAGGCAGGAATGATCCGGGAGACCCGTGTGGAAGGCCGTCGGCGCAGCTATCTGATCACGCAAAGCGGCGAACAGGCTTTAAAGAAGAATACCGCCGCCTGCTGGCTTTGGCAGCGGACTATGAGCGTTGTACGCAGCAAGGAGGGAATCAGCCATGAGGAATACCAAACGGAACTGCCCCTGTTTTCCATGTATGACCACACCGGTATGGAACGGCACTTGGAGGAGATGGCCGTCCAAGGCTGGATGCTGGAAAAAACCACCGGTTTCGGCTGGGTCTACCGGCGGTGCGAGGCACGGCGCGTCCGCTATGCCGTCACCTATTTCCCGAAGGCCTCTGCCTATGAACCGGGTCCCAGTGAGGACAAGCAGATTTTTCAGGACTATTGTGCTCAAGCCGGATGGGAGCTAGTGTCTGACGCCGCCCAAATGCAGATCTTCCGCACGGAGGCGGAGAATCCCCCTGCCTATAGAGACAGACGCGGCAATCCAGGTGGACAATATCCACCGGGCTATGAAACGCAGCTTCCTTCCCTCCCACTTCGCTCTGATGGCGGTGTCGCTGCTGTGGGCCGGGCTGCTGGGCTGGCGGCTTATGACAGACCCCATTGGACTTTTGAGCAGCAACTCCAATCTGTTTACTGCTTTTTGCTGGACAATTGTACTGGCGCTGAGCCTGTTAGAGGTGGGCGGCTACTTTCTCTGGCACCGCAGGGCCAAAGCCGCCGCGATGCGGGACGGCAGCTTCACCCCCACCCGCAGCCACCGGCGCCTGCAGGCGGTGATGCTGGTGGTAGTGCTCATGGCCCTGGCCGCCTGGCTGCTGGCCTCGGCGCTGGATTCCGGGCGGACGCTGGCATTTGCCCTGGCAGGCCTCCTTCATGTGATGATCCTTGTGGCCCTCGTCAACCTGCTCACCCATTTTTTAAAGCGGAGGAAGGTATCTGCCCGGACCAACCGCACTGTCACACTGGTCTCTGCCGTGGTGCTCTCTAGCCTCTCCCTAGTGCTAATGGGCTATGGTATCTTCCGCATGATCGACCACGGCTGGTTCGGTGAGCACCAGGGTGCGGATACGTATACCTTCCATGGGTTGACCTGGGACGTTTACCGCGACCCTCTCCCCTAACAGTGGAGGACCTGATGGACATAGACGCATCCGATTCCTACTCCTATGAGTGGCGAGATGATTCCTCTGTTTTGTTGGCCAATCTGGAGGCCACTCAGCATGCTCGGCTGGACGTCCCGGAACCAATACCGGAGCTGGACTACCAGATCATTCTCGTCAAGCTCCCTCTCTTTTACAGCCTGTGCAGAGACAGTTTCCTCTCCCGGGCCGCCCGGCACAATGACCAGATGCCCCGGAGTACTGGGATGAATACCGCTTAACGGACTTCCCTGCCTGGGACGCTCAGTCGGTCTATCAGCTCTACCGGGCCGGAGAACCCTGCGACCGATATCTAGTCTGCTGGCCGGACCGCATCCTGCAGATCGACTTCAACTGGACGCCCACTGCCAAGCAGGCGGCTCTCGCGGCGGAAAAGCTTCGAGCTATCTGACCTGCCGCGCACCTGCAACCCCAGGTTGACAATTTGCCCGCTCTGTGGTATGGAATATCCCACTCTCTTCTGGTAGCATGGGCCTATCTAATTCTCAGGAGGAATGCACATGACTTTGGGTGATAAGATCTATCAGCTCAGAAAAGAACGGGGACTCTCCCAGGAGGCCCTGGCAGAGCAGCTGGGCGCCACGCGGCAGGCAGTCAGCAAGTGGGAGACCAATCAGGGCTTTCCGGAGACGGAGAAGCTATTGCGCCTGTCCAGTATTTTGGGGGTATCCACGGATTTTCTTTTAAAGGATGAGCAGACGGTCAGATCAGCCGAGGCCGGCTACTATGTGAGCCGGGAGATGGCGGCGGGTTTTCTCGCCAACACCCGGCAGGTATGCCGGTATCTTGGCGCCGGCTTTTTTCTGCTGGGCCATAACGGTGTGCCCCTATGTCCTGCTGCGAGATATCCGGAACTGCGGCTGTTTGGCATGGCTCTTTTCGTGGTGTTAGGCGTTATTCTGGTGGTGCTGGCCATGTTCACGGAGCAGGAGTCCTATCGGGTTTTGAAGAGGGAGCCATTATTGTTCGACTATGCGTATCTCCGGGAGCTGACAGAGGAATACCGTGTCCGAAAGCGAAATACACCGTCATCGCTGTGCCCTCTACCATCTTGTTCGTATTGGGCGTCCTGGCTCTGGCGTACACAGCCCGTGGCGTCGTTCCCTGGAGCGCCCTCCACGTGCTGATCTTTCTCGGATGGGCAGCGGGCCTTCTGGGGTTTGTCTATGCTCTCGGCATGATGGAGTCGTATGAGCTTCTAGTGCACAATGACCAGTATGCCTCTCGTACGCTGTTCCGGCTCCGGCGCAGACTCCGGCAAAAGCTATAACCCTCAGATGTACATGAAGGCCCCACGCGGCGCTGCCGCGTGGGGCCGTTGTTCCTTTTTTCGGCCAAAAAGCCAGCTTTTTGCTGGTTGTAAAAACTCACCTTTCGGTGAACGCTGTCCGCAGGCGTTCCAGGTTGCCCTCCATCAGGGTGAGGTAGGTGGCGCCGCCATCCATTTCCGCCTGGGTGACGTTATGGCAGGTATGGAAGAGGGAAGTCCCGGCTCCGGTGGCTTCAGCAATACTGTCCGCCACCAGGTGATTGGAAAACTCAATATACCATACCGTCCCGATCTGCTCTGACTCCACCTTCTCCGTTAAAAAGGCGATGGTGGCCGCCGAGGGCTCAGTCTGCGTGGAGCAACCCGGGAAAGCCGCATAATACTCCACGCCGTACCGCTCTACAAAGTACCGTAAGGGGAAGCGGTCTCAAAAACCAGCACCGGCTGGTCAATGCTTGCAAAAAAGCTCCTGGAATTCGAAATCCAGCGCCTCCAGCTCCCCGGCGTAGCTTCCTGCGTTCTCCTGATAGGTCTCGGCGTTAGCTGCATCCAGCTCCACCAGCACATCCGAAATGGCCATGGTAATGGAGCTGGCATTGCGGGGTGAGGTCCAGACATGCTCATCCATCTCCATCACCTCTCCCAGGCCATAACCATCACTGTGATCATGGCCCTCATGGTCGTGGCCTGGAGTCTCCTGCATCCCCTCCACGGTTGTCTCTTCCAGAAGCTCCACGCACTGGGTCATCCGCAGTGTCTCCCCCTGCGGCTCCACAGCGGAGAGAATCGTATCCACCCAGGCGTCACTCTCACCGCCAAGGCAGATGAACAGATCGCACTCCTGCACCGCCAGAATGTCCGCGGGTGTTGGCTCATGGAGTGGCTCTCCATCCCCGGCGGAAGCAGCAGCGTCACATCCGCCAAGTCCCCAGCTACAGCCCTGGCAAAATCATAGGCTGGAAATACGGTGGTCACAATTTGCAATTTTGCTCTCTCCGGTTCCTGCATTGGCTGGGCACAGCCGGAGAGCAGCGTCAGTCCCAGCAACAGGGCAGTATTTTTTTCACAGTATGGTCCTCCTGTCTGTCTTTGCCAGACGCCAGTGTATCATGCTCTGCGGCTTTTTACAAGATTGGAAGATCCACAATGCTGATTTTTTGCCGCATAGCGTACTCCACTGTATACCGGGTTCCGCCGGCAGAACCGTCAAAGGCGGCGATGAGCAGGGGAGGCGTGGTCCACCATATACCGGTCCCTGCGCTGCATGCAGGACGGCGTATATCTGGCGAGACACCAGCGTTTCATAGTCACCGCGCCACCAAAGCCTGGTAGCGCGCCCCGCTGATCCGGAGGCCAGGCGTTCGCCTGGGTGGGACATGGGATGGCCGCTTCCACTGTGACGCCTGGAAGCCGCTCCGCAGCCCCAGTACGCACTCGCAAAAAATAGAGGTCACAGCCCTGTGCCATGCCGCAGAGGAAATGCCGGAACCCCTTGCTCGTAAGCGGTCTCCACCGCATCGGCAATACGCTTTTTTAAATGCAGGCACCTGGGATCTTGCTCGTGACAGCCCCAGGGCAGCTTGCCGGGGCGGTGCCCGGTAAAACAGCAGGACTCCTGCCTAGCCGGCATCCGTCATCCCTCCTTCCCTTGACAGTATAGAACATCCGTTCGTATTTGTAAAGAAAATTTCTAAAATTCGGGCTTGCATTTTATGTTTGTCCGTCGTATACTACAACCAGAAAACAACTGAATCTTTGTCTTCAGGGCGGGGTGCAAGTCCCCACTGGCGGTAAAGTCCGCGACCGGCTGATGGGTTATCAGCCGCTGACCTGGTGAAACTCCGGGACCAACAGTATAGTCTGGATGGAAGAAGATGATTGCGGCAAAGCCGCGCGTTTTGATACGCGCTCCTTTGTTGTTTGTTCACCTTGGAGAAGCCAAAGCATCCAGGGTGTTTTCAAATAACAAAAGGAGTGTATTTTTATGTCTGAACCCAACACCAATGCCATCCCCTCCGTCCGTCAGCGCACCCAGGTCAAGACTCTCACCTCTTTGGCCATGCTGACAGCCATCGCCTATGTGATGATGTACCTCAGCAAGCTGCTGCCCCAGGTCTCCGGTTTTCTGCAGCTGGATGTCAGGATATCGTCATCTGTATTGGCGGCTTTGTGTTCGGGCCTCTGGCCGCCGCCATCATCTCCATCGTGGTGGCTGTGGTAGAAATGTTTACCGTCAGTGATACCGGTCCGATCGGCTGCATCATGAATGTGCTGGCCACCGTCTCCTTCTGCTGCACTGCTTCCTTTGTGTACAAGAAAATGCATACCAAGCGGGGCGCCGTCGTCGGTCTGAGCTTGGCCGTGGTCGTCCTCACCGCCGTGATGGTGCTGTGGAATTATTTGATTACGCCGTTGTACATGACTGGCTTCTCCCGCTCGGATATCGCCGATATGCTGGTCCCCATCTTCCTCCCTTTAATCTGGTCAAGGGCGGATTGAACATGGCTTTGATCCTAGTCCTCTATAAACCTGTTGTCACCGCTCTGCGGAAGGCACATTTAGTACCGGAGTCCCAGACAATTCCGCAGGGCGGAAGCAAGGTGAATGCGGGCTTTGTTCTATTTTTCTGGCTCTTCTGGCTACTTTTTTGTGACTCTGGCCCTGGTGCTGATGGGCATTCTTTAAACTTATCAAAGAAGCGGGGACGCGTTGCGTCCCCTTCTTTGATGAACGGCTTTCAGCCGGCATTCCTTTGGAAGTTAAGCAGCACGAACCAATCAGCGGCCTGCTATGCAATACAAAATGCTGTCAGACGGTTTTGCTGTAGAGGAAGCAGGTCAGCGGAATCTTTTTATGGCCCAGATCTATGAGAATCTCTCGTTCTTCTGATTTTTCAAAGCCTCTTCGCTCATAGAATTGATATGTGCAGGCGTTGTCTGTGTAAAGATAAATCTGTTTGCCATGCACCTCCGCTTCCAGTGCCGACAGCAGCGCACTCCCCACACCCTTCATCTTACATGCAGGATCAGCGGCTAAAAACAATCTCTCCACCCGGATGATGGTTTTGCAAAAGGCGGAAAGCATCTCCCGGTTGGCATGATCATACGCACCAACGCCATTTCCCGCAGCAATCCACTGTAGGATCTCAAAGCTCTTCACCAAAATGGAGCGCCAGATACTGCGGTACCGCTTCGTCTCTCCTTCATATCCGCAAGCAGCACACCGGCAAACTCCCCATCTACATACGCACTATAAGCTCTTGTTGCGCGGTTCAGCTCCATGTACCAAACATATTTGCTGTAAAGGGCAAGCGCCCACGTCTGATCCAAATACCAATTCAGGTGCATGCCTTCCACAGCAAAGCTCTGTGCCTTCTGATAATCTCGTCTTTGGATTTGCTTAATTTCTATCATGGGCTCCCTTGCCTCCTATATGCTGACGGTGCCCTTCTATCATGCCACATCGCCAGGGCCTTTTCAAGTAGGGTTATGGATCTGATGTACGCTGAAAGATGCCTTTGTTTTCCGACTCTTTTCAAGCTGGACGGAGTGTGGTACACTGATATACATATACAAAAGGAGGTGGTTCTCTGGACCCGGTCATTCTACACTGTGATTTGAACGGCTTTTATGCCTCTGTAGAGCTGCTCTCCCATCCGGACCTGCGGGATGTCCCTATGGCCGTCTCTGGCGATCCCTCCTCCCGCCATGGGATTATCCTGGCTAAAAACGAGCCAGCAAAGCGGTTTGGCGTGCAGACGGCCGAAACCATCTGGCAGGCAAAAAGAAGTGTCCCGACCTTGTCCTGCTGCCACCCCACCATGGACTGTATCGGGAATACTCTCAAAGGTCAACGCCATCTATGATGAGTATACCGATTTAGTGGAGCCCTTCGGCATTGACGAGAGCTGGCTGGATATGACCCATACCCTGCACCTCTTTGGCGGAGATGCCAAAGCTTTTGCGGACTCCTGCGTGCACGTGTCCGGCGGGAACTGGGGCTGACACTCTCCGTAGGCATTAGCTTCAACAAGGTCTTTGCCAAACTTGGAAGCGATTACCGCAAGCCTGACGCCACCACTGTGATCTCCCGTGAAAATTGGCAGCAGCTCGTATGGCCGCTGCCGGTGGGGGAGACCTTTGTACGTGGGCGGCGCCGCCAAAAGCTTCTCAAACCGTATGGCGTGGAGACCATCGGCCAGCTGGCGGCCTGCCGCCCGGATACGCTGGAGACGCTTCTTGGCAAAATGGGCCTGCAGCTCCATGCCTACGCCAATGGCCTGGACCGCTCTTCCGTTCGCTCCCGCTTCGATGCCGAGCCGGCCAAGTCTGTCGGCAACGGCACCACATTTTCTCAAAATCTGACGACACGGATTCAGGTGCAGGCAGGCATTGCCGTGCTGGCTGATTCCGTGGGCCACACGCCTGCGGCACCATGGGTTGTATGCCGGCGGACTGCAGGTGACTGTCCGAGACCCCAGTTTCATGACCGATCCCGCCAATGTCAGCTGTCCTCTCCCACCCATCTTATCCGGGATTTGACCGGAACTGCCATGGAACTGGTGGATCAGCTCTGGAGTCCCCCCGCCCCTATTCGGGCAATCACCGTCACTGCTCTCCACCTGATTCCCGAGGGAGAGGCCTATGAACAGACAGATCTCTTCGCTGCTGCCCCGAAACGGGAAAAGCAGGAGAAACTGGAGGGTGCTATGGAACACAGCCGAAAAAAAATATGGCGGCGGCGCTATTGTCTTTGGCGCTGCGCAGCCGGAAAAAAGAGGAGGACCCTTTTCCATGACAAAATCTGAGGAAAAAAAGCAGATGCGACGCGTGATCCGCGCGCTGGAGCGGGAGCTGCCCGCTGCCTATAAGGCGCAAAGCAGCGCCGGCATTGCAAGACACCTGTTAGCTATGCCGGAATACCAGGCTGCGGTGACGGTATTTTGCTTTGTAGGCACGGATCGGGAGATCGACACCACGGCCATCTTGAAAGACGCCCTCTCCAGCAGAAAACGGCTGTGCGTCCCCCTGTGTGTGGGAGACGGCCTGATGGAGCTGCGGCAAATCACCGCATTGGATCAGCTGGTTCCTGGGGCCTATGGCATCCTAGAGCCTTCCGCCGACGCACCCCTGGTGGACGCAGATGCAGTGGATTTCGCGGTGCTGCCGTGTCTGAGCTGCAGCCACGGTGGGCATCGCCTGGGACAAGGCGGCGGTTTTTACGATCGCTTTCTCGCCCGCTACCGCGGCGGCGCTGTATTGGTATGCCGGAGAAGCTGATCGGGAGGATATCCCTTTGGAGCCTCATGACTGTCCTGTGCCTTGGGTTTTAACAGAGCGTGGGTTGTGGGAGGATGGAATTCCCGCCCGGCTGGGATAAGAACGCCTCTTGATTTGCGCAAATTTCTATGCAAGTTTCCAGCGCGGCGCGTCTTGTAAAATGTCGAAATTTCCGGTATAATGAAGCGCATATTCTCTTTACCAAGGAGGGCATTTCAATGCTCCAGCAATCCATGGATTTCCTTTCTCAGTATGACCCCGAGGTTGGTGCCTCTATCCGGGAAGAGTTTACCCGGGAATGCCGCAACATTGAACTCATTGCCTCGGAGAATCTGGTCAGCGAGGCCGTAATGTTAGCCATGGGCACCTGCCTGACCAACAAATATGCCGAGGGCTACCCCGGTAAGCGCTATTATGGCGGCTGTTATGCTGTGGATGTCACGGAAGAAATCGCCCGCCAGCGGGCCTGCCAGCTCTTTGGCTGCCGGTATGCCAATGTCCAGCCTCACTCCGGTGCCAATGCCAATCTGGCCGCTTTTGTAGCCCTGATCCAGCCCGGCGACACGGTGTTGAGCATGAACCTAGCCCATGGCGGGCATCTCAGCCATGGCAGCCCGGTGAATATCTCTGGCAAGTACTTCCACATTGTGCCCTATGGGGTAGAGGATGATACCGAGGTCATCAACTACGACAAGGTCATGGAACTGGCCAAAGCCTGCCGCCCCAAGCTGATCCTGGCCGGTGCCAGCGCCTATCCCCGGGCCATTGACTTTTGCGAAATTCCGCGAGATTGCAGATGCTGTCGGCGCTTATCTAATGGTGGATATGGCCCACATCGCAGGTCTGGTAGCGGCTGGGGTCCATGCCTCCCCCATTCCCTATGCCGACGTTGTGACCACCACTACCCACAAGACTCTGCGGCCCCCGGGGTGGTCTGATTCTCTGTAACGATGAAGAGATTTACAAGAAGATTAACTCCGCTGTGTTCCCCGGCACACAGGGCGGTCCCTTGGAGCACATCATCGCCGCCAAAGCCGTGTGCTTTGGCGAGGCATTAAAGCCAGAGTTCAAAGCGTATGGGCAGCAGGTGGTGAAAAATGCAAAGGTTCTCTCTCAAGAGCTGACCAAGCAGGGTTTCCGCCTGGTCTCTGGCGGCACGGATAACCATCTGATGCTGGTGGACGTCCGGAATTTCAAAATCACCGGCAAGGAATTTGAGCGCCGCCTGGATGAGGTACAGATCACCGTTAATAAAAACGCCATTCCCAATGACCCGGAAAAGCCCCTTTGTCACCAGCGGCATCCGAGTGGGCACCCCTGCCGTCACCTCCCGCGGCTTCAAGGAGCCGGAGATGGTGCAAATCGCCAAGCTGCTGGGCATGGCGGCCCAGGATTTCGCCTCCAACGCCGATCAGATCCGGTCTGAGGTGAACGCTCTGTGCGGCCGTTTCCCGATCTATACCTGATGCGTCAGAGCATAGCAGGAAAACCGCTCTACGCTTTTCAGTCATATCAACACGCCTGGTGGGCTGCGGCGCTGCAGTCCACCAGGCGTGATGATAGATCTGTCGGCGAAGACTCCGCTCATCGCCCCTATTAGGTTGCTCAACAGGTAACATGACAGAGCTCTTCGTCGATAAAACAATCAGATTTCCGCTACTTTCGTTTTTCTCTGTATAAACAACGCGTCTTGATTCCCTGGGTTTTACCATCCAAGAAACCAGAAGTATCGAGTATTTTCTAAAGGACTCATCTGCTGCGGTCCCTGCCGAGGTTGGATGTCACTGCTCCGCACTCAAACTGTCATACCCTTGCCATTCTTCCGCTCCAGCAGCAACCGGTCCGCAATCATGGCAATAAATTCGCTGTTGGTGGGCTTTCCCTTGGCATTGAAACCGTATAACCGAAATATTTCTGTAGGGTCTCTAAATCGCCACGGTCCCAAGCCACCTCAATGGCGTGGCGGATCGCCCGCTCCACGCGTGAGGGCGTGGTTCCAAAACGTTTGGCTACAGCCGGATACAGCACCTTCGTCACCGCATTGATCACTTCAATATCATTGACCGCAATGATAATCGCCTCTCTGAGATACTGATAGCCTTTAATGTGCGCCGGCACGCCAATCTCATGAATGATGGTTGTCACTTGGTTTTTCAGCGCTGCGGCAGCCTCTTCCGGGGCGGCTGGAGCACCGAATACAAGACGGACCCGGTCCAGCAAGGCCTCTGGTTCACAGGGCTTCGGCAGAAAATAGGCCGCGCCCAGGCCCATGACCTCTGCCACCACCTGATCCGTGCAAAATGCAGAGGACGACTGCCCGGGTTCTCCCGCTCTGTTCCCGAAGCTGCCGCAAAATTCCAACGCCGTCGATTCCCGGCAAAACTAAATCAATCATTGCCAAATCCGGCTGCAGCTGGTTGATCAGCCGTAACGCCTCTGTTCCGTCCCCCGTGTCCCCACCACCGTAAACTCCTCTGATTTCTCAATGTTTTCCCTCAGCATGGAGCGGAACTCTTCATTGGCATCTGCCAGTAAAATGGTTCTTTTTGTTATCCATGATTCCCTCGTCCTTTATACAGATTTCCGATTTGCGACGGATTCATAACGCATCAAATCGACTTTTCTATAAATTAGCATAAATTTACAGGATTTTCAAGCTGTAACTGTAAATTAATTCCAGAATTATTCGACATCTTTTTCGAGAGATGCCCTGAGCCATCATCGCATCCGCCACCCGCTGGAACCCTGCAATATTGGCACCAGCTACCAGATTATACCCGAGGCCGTACTTCTCCGCAGCCTCCACACTCATCGTGTAGATGTTGTTCATAATCTGCCGCAAACGCTGGTCCACTTCCTCCTCTGTCCACACCAGACGCTCACTGTTCTGCGCCATCTCCAGCGCACTGGTAGCCACGCCGCCAGCATTCACCGCCTTGCTGGGCGCCACAATCACCCCCGGCTGAGACATCAGATACGACAGTGCCTCGTTGGTGGTGGGCATGTTCGCCACCTCAATGTAGTACTTCACCCCATTGCCAACAATCTGCCTGGCATGCTCCAAGTGCACGTCATTTTCCATCGCGGACGGCATGCATACATCCACCTTCACTCCCCAGGGCTTCTCACCCGGATAGAAGGCAACGCCGAACTTATCTGCATAGTCCTTCACCTGGTTCCGTCCGGACGCCCGCATCTCCACGATGTAGTCAATCTTCTCCTTTGGTGGTCACTCCGTCCGGATCATAGATGTACCCGTCCGGACCGGAGAGAGTCACCACCTTGGCGCCCAAATCCGCCGCCTTCTGGCAGATGCCCCATGTCACGTTGCCAAACCCCGCGCACGCGATGGTCTTGCCCTCAATGCTCTCGCCTTCGTGCTTCAAGACGTTTTCCAGATAGTATACCGCGCCATACCCCGTTGCCTGAGGACGTACCAGGGACCCGCCCGAGGCAAAGTCCTTGCCGGTCAGTACCCCGTTTTCCCATGCGCCGCGCAGACGCCGGTACTGGCCGAACAAATAGCTGATCTCCCGGGTCCCCACGCCCATGTCACCTGCCGGCACGTCCACGTCCGGCCCGATGAACCGGTGCAGCGCCGTCATGAACGACTGGCAGAACCGCATGATCTCCGCATCCGACTTCCCCGTGGGATCGAAGTCGCTGCCGCCCTTCCCGCTGCCGATGGGCAGTCCCTGTCAGCGCGTTCTTGAACGTCTGCTCGAACGCCAGAAACTTGATGATCCCCAGGTTCACGTCCTTCCGGAACCGCAATCCTCACTTGTACGGCCCGATCGCTCCGTTGAACTGCGTCCGGTACCCCGTGTTCGTGTGCCATGTCCCGTCGTCCGCCATCCACGTCACCCGGAAGCTGAACGTCCGCTCAGGCTCCACCATCCGGCTCAGCAGGTCCGCCGCCTCGTACTCCGGATGCTGCTCGATCACCGGCTCCAACGAGGAGAACACCTCCTCCACCGTCTGTACAAACTCCGGCTCGTCTCCGTGTTTCCCCTTCACTTCTTCGATCACTCTTGCCAGATACCCATTCATCTCTTCGCAATTCTGATGGATGTTGTTATCAATCCGTTTTCTCTATGTAACAAATGGTAGTATGGATGCTGACATGGAGCCGGTAAAAGCTCTCCTTTTATAGGCTCTGTAAAAAAGCTTCGCTACCAGCGCAGTGCGGCGGGCAATATGGTCAATATGGATATACTCATTGGGGTTATGCAGGAACTCACCGGACGTACCCAAAGCCATCCAATGTCGGAACACCGGCATCTGATGTAAAGTTGCCGTCGCTGCCTCCGCCGATGGGAACTCCCTTGACCTCCAGACCGCAGCTCTTTCCCAGCTCCACAGCCTTTTGAAACAGTTTCGGGTCTGCCACCATCACCGGCTTGTCAATTTTGCCCTGTACCTCCAGCCGAATGCCGGGACCCAGCGCCTTGAGCGCCATAATCTGCTGATGCACCTGCTGGGACGTCTCCCTGGTCTTGTAGCGGACGTCCATCGTCAGCTGTGCCGTCTCCGGGATCATACAGGTCTCCGGCTCACCGCCCCTGAATGGCTGTGGGTGCCAAAGTCACATCCTCCAGCTCCTTGTCCCACTGCTCCAGAAACAATAGCTGCCGGGCCACCTCCATCAGCGGGCTGATGGCCAAATGGGGATTGGAGCCAGAGTGAGCCGCCTTGCCATGGGCAATCAGCGTGTAAGTTCCCCGGCCAGAGCGGCTGGTCTTCAACGCGCCCAGATCATTGACTCCCGGCTCCATGACAAATACCGCCTCGTACTGCCGCGCCTTCTCCACGATCAGGTCGCTGGAGTGGAAGCTGCCGGTCTCCTCGTCGCCGTTGAAGAACACGCCGATGGTTTTTCCAGGCATCAGGTTCAGCTCCTGCAAAGCCTTGATGGCGAAATACGCCATGATGATGCCGCCCTTCATATCCAGTACGCCGGGACCGAAGGCCTTACCATCTTCTACCTTAAAAGGCATGGTCTTCAACGTTCCCACAGGGTACACTGTGTCATAGTGCCCCACAAACAAAATACCCTTGGGACCTTCTCCCAGTTCTCCATACACATGGTCTCCGCAGGATTCCTGGGGAAGCCGCTGCATCAGGAAACCAAGTCCCCCAAAGGTCTCCTCCAGGAATCTGCTGCATTTGTCGGACGCCTCCTTGTGTTCAAAGGAGGGCGACTCCAGCTCCACAAATTTCTGGAGCAGCTGTAAATATGCGGGGACTTGGCCTTCCAGATAGCTTACGATCTTGTCATCAGACATCATGTTTCCTCCCTCTTTATTCCTGCGGCAAAATCTCCACTATGTCCATGGGGTGGATGCAGGCCGCGTTGGCTTCCTCCACGTCCACGTGCATCATGGGCTCCTCCATGCCATCTGTGAAGACCACCTGCACATCACCGAAGATCAACTGCCGCTCGCCGCTGACCTTGACCTGGACCATCTGATCCTTTTTGGAGACCGTACTCGGCCGCCTGCTCCGGCGTGAAGTGAATATGCCGCAGGGCTACCATCGCCACGGAGTCGAAATCAATCCTGCCGCAGGGGCCGATCACCGTCAGCGGAGCCAGGTCCTTGGACCCAGAAATTCGTACCGGCGCTTCAATGCCCAGCACAAAGTTGTCCGCCCGCAGGATCTCCACCTGGGTGTAGCTCCGCAGGACCCAGCACCCTCACGCCAGAGATCTCGCCCTTGGGTCCCTTCAGCGTCACCGTTTCGTTGGCGGCAAAGATGGGCGGGGCCATGGGGCGCTTCACCGTCAGCTCATAGCCCTTTCCGAACAGGATGTCACATGCCTCCCGGTTCAAATGGATATGTCGGTTTGAGATAATCACATGGGTCGTATTCTTCATGTTGTTCCGTCCTTCTTCAATCGTTTCGCTCCGTGTCGTAATCCCGCACAAGCTCCTCTCCCCGGAGCATCCGCAGCGTTCCATCCACCAGAGCCTGCATCTCCACCGCTCCGGGAACCACCTCCACGGGGGCGATGAACTCCACCCGCGCCCTCAGCCGCTCCACCAGGCGTGCAGACCGGGCGATCTCACCCGTGAGGATCACGCGGTCCACCTGGCCGTTCATGACGGTGGCCATGCCGCCGATGTCCTTGGCGATCTGGTAGATCATGGCGTTGAAGTAAAGTCCGCCTTCTCATCTCCCGCGTCAATGCGGCGCTCCACCTCCTGGATGTCGCTGGTGCCGAGATAGGCCACCAGACCGCCGCCGCCCATCTGGCGCTTGAACGCGGCGTCGTAGTCCCATTCGCCGGAGAAACTACTTCTTTGTAAAGGCGATCATCGGCAGGGCCCCCGCCCGCTCCGGGGAGAAGGCGTTGATGTGGCTATCAATGATTCTGCCCTTTTCATGGGCGTTGACGGTGATACCGCCTCCCAGATGGCAGATGATGAAGTTATAATCCTCATATCGACCGCCCAGCTGCCCAGCGATTTTGTGTCCCGCCGCCTTCTCATTCAGGGGATGGCCCGCGCCCCGCTGGATGGGCAACTCCGGAAGGCCGGAGACCTTGGCGAGGTCGATAAAGTCGTCTGCCAGAGGCGCGTCGTAGATGTAGCCGGGGACACCGTACTTTTCCATCAGGCCGATGGAGATCATCACGCCCAGATTGGAGGCGTGGGGCCAGGGGCCCGGCTGCACTCCTCCACCATCAGCGGGTGATAGCGTAGCCGCCACAGTGAATGGGCCGGCCCCCGCCGCCCCGGGAGACAATGGCATCCAGTTCCCGGATGCCGGCTTGCTCCATGTACTCCATCACCATCTGCCGGCGCATGGGGAGCTGGTCGTTGATAGTCTTGTACTTGGCGATTTCCTCCGCAGGATGAACCAGCTTCGTCCCACAGACCTCTTTTTCATTCTCATAATAGGCGACCCGGGTGGAGGTGGAACCGGGGTTGATAACAAACAGGCGATAGGTCTTTTTTTCCATGTTGCTTCCTCCGCTCATTCCTGGGGCTGGGCGGCGATCAGATCGTAGCCGCGCTTGACCAGACGTTTATTGGATTCGGCGTATTTGGCCTTGGAGCCGGTGAAGCTGTGGTCAATATTGGTATAGACTGCCTCAGGCTCACGCTGCAGGCCGCCGCCACATACGCCCCTAGAAGCACCATGTTGGCGCCGCGGGGATTGCCCTCTTCCTCCGCGATCTTGTCCGCCGGGACATAGAACGTCCGAAGGTCCTTGCGTCCTACCGGGCGGGAGACCATAGAGCTATCCAGGATCAGAGTCCCGCCGGGGTAGACGCTCTTTTCAAACTTCTCCAAAGAGGCGTCATTCATAATGATACAGTAATCTGCCATGGAGAGCATAGGATAGCCGATTTCTCCATCGGTGATGATCACGCTGCAGTTGGCGGTGCCGCCCCGCATCTCCGCGCCGTAGGAGGGAAGCCATGTGGCCTCCAAATCCTCGTTCAGCGCAGCGTAAGCAATCATCTGCCCCACCCGGGCGCACCCTGTCCGCCGGAACCGGCTACAATGATTTTATTTCTGAACATGTCTCCGTCCCCTTAAAAATCCTTTTGAAATTTCCAAGCGGATAGTAAGGGAATCATGTCCGTCCGGATGCGCTCCAGCGCCTCCAGCGGCGTCATGCCCCAATTTGTGGGACAGGATGAGAGGACCTCCACCATGGAGAAGCCCTTCCCCTCCAGCTGGCACTGGAAAGCCCGGCGAATCGCCGCCTTGGCCTTGCGCACATGGCCGGGACTGTCCACCGCCACACGCTCCAGGAATTTCACGCCATCCAGGGCGGAGAGGGTCTCGCACACCCGGATGGGGTTTCCGCACAGAGCCGGGTCCCGGCCATAGGGGGAGGTGGTGGTCTTCTGCCCCGGCAGCGTGGTGGGAGCCATCTGACCGCCGGTCATGCCATACGTGGTATTGTTGACAAAGATGGTGGTGAACTTCTCGCCACGATTGGCGGCCTGAACGATCTCCGCTGTGCCAATGGATGCAAGGTCGCCGTCGCCCTGGTATGTAAAGACCACCTTGTCCGGCTGCATCCGCTTGATGCCCGTGGCATTGGCCGGAGCCCGGCCATGCAGAGAGCAGATGGTATCCGTGGCCATGAACCAGGAAGATATCCACCGCAGCCCCACAGCCCACGCAGATCGTGTCCCCGCCGATGCCCAGCTCGTCAATCACCGACGTCACCAGCTGCACAATGATCCCATGGGTGCAGCCCGGGCAGAACGTAAAGGGGCTTTCATTCAGGGATTTGGGTTTTTTCATACAGGACACTCATGCCTGACCTCCTTCCATACCTGCTCTGCCTTCTCGATGATATTCTCAGGCGTCAGGAAATCGCCCGCCGTGTCGCCCACGTGGTGGACCGGCCAGCGGCCGGCTGCGGCGATGCGCACATCGTCAATCATCTGGCCGATGATGTTGATCTCCGGGCAGATGATCGCCTTGCAGTTCTTTCCGATCTTCTCAAAGGCGCCATGGGGAAGGGCCAGATCGTCTTGGGCCCGATGATCCCGATCTTTACCCTGCCGCGCAGTTTCCTCTGCCGCCGCGCGGCACATCTTGGCCGCCGTACCATAGGCCACCAGGACCAGGTCGGCGTCCTCTACGCCATCCACCTCTACCTGGGTCTCATTCGCAATGAGCGCCGGATAGAGCTCCGCCTCCGCCTCATGCTTGGCGGCATAGTGGGCGGGACCCACCGGGAAGAGAATCGCGGAGTTCTCGCCGCCTCTGGAGGCGCTTCCACGCAGGGCCCAAGTCTTCTCCGGCAGATTCATCCGCTTGGCGGGCATTTTGTCAAAGTCCACCGCGCCCATCATCTGGCCGATCATGCCATCCGCCATGATGACCACCGGATTGCGATACTGGTCGGCGATATCAAAGGCCTCGTAAACCATGGCCGCGGCCTCCTGTACGTCTGATGGGGCAAATGTCACCACCTTGTAGCCGCCGTTGCCGGTCATACGGTAGTCCTCCTGGGCCGCCTTCATGGTGCCGAAGGCGGGGCCGCTGCGCATCACGACCACCACCACGGCAGGCAGCCGGGTCAAAGCCATAGCCGCCAGGGCCTCCAGCTTCAGGCAGTACCCCGGGCCGGAGGTGCTGGTCATCACCCGCCCGCCGGCGGCGGAGGCACCCATCACCATGTTCATGGCCGCCATCTCGCTCTCAGCCTGCAAAAACAATCCGCCCCGAGGAGGAAGCTCCCGCGCAAAATACTCCGGAATCTCGCTCTGAGGTGTAATGGGATAGCCGAAGAAGGCCCGACAGCCCGCCTGGATGGCGGCTTCTGCCATGGCTTCGTTTCCCTTCATCAGAATCCTTGCCATGCTTCTCCCCTCCTTATCCTTCTAGTTTTTCCACGGTAATCACGGCGTCCGGGCACATCAGCGTACAGCTCAGGCAACCAATACACGCCGTGGTGTCTGTAATCATGGCGGGGTGAATCCCGCTCTTATTGAGTACGCTCTTGTCAGCCACAATCAGCTTTTTGGGGCAGAATGCCATACAAAGCTCGCAGCCCTTACACGCCTCCGTCTTAAATGTGACTCGAAATCCCATCGTTCTTATCCTTCTTTCCCTTCTGTGCTGTCCAGCCACGCCGGCCGCATGGCCAGAGATATAAAATGGCTCTCCCGCCAGCTCCAGTCTCTCTGTCTGCGGCCGCAGCCTCTCTTCCACCATGGTGCAGACCACTGGCAGCCCCGTGCGGTCCCTGAACTTCCCTGTACCAGCACGTCACCCCGCAGGATATCCTCCAGCGCTGTGTCCCGCAGCAGGTGGGTATTATTGATGAGGCCGGTGACTTTCAGTCTCCCGGCGCGCTCAATCGCGTCCATGTAACCCAGGACATTCTCTGCCCTGGCGGTCTGGGGCCGGTTGGCGTTCACCACCATCCACATGTTATACGGACGGTTCCGCAGGAGTCCTGCGTACTGGGCCAGAACAACGGCCCCCGCCGGATCACCTCCCACGTCCACCAATCCAGCCTTCTCCCAGGGCTCAAAGCAGGCGCGCAGGGGAGGCGGCCAGGGCCGGCGTGTCCAAGTAGTAATCCTCCTCATAATTGCTGGACACCACCCGGACGCCCTCACTTCCCAGCCGGTTTTTCTGCTCTCGGATGCGGAAGTATGGGTTCACAATGTCAAGGTCAGCCACCAGTGGTTCCAGTCCCTGCTTTTGGAGATAAACAGCGTAATTAGCTGTAAACTCCGTTTTTCCGCTTCCATAGTGACCCACGATGATCGTTGGACTGACGTTCTCCATACGCGCCTCCTCTTTTTCAATGTTCCTACCGGAGTTTGCCCGGTATTTTTATTTTATCATATTTCTGCAGAGTTTGCAGAGAAAACCCAACCACTGCGGGAGCCAGTGGTTGGGTTTTCCAAAGTGGCTCAGTCCTTGCCCGCTGTTTCCTTGTTTGCGGCTTTGATATCCTTCAGTGTCGTTGGAATATCGGGGTCGTGCTCATATTCCTTCCAGAGCTTTACAATCACATTGCTGATGCCCCACAATCCCAAAATATTCAGGAACACCATGAAGCCATTAAACACATCACAGATGCTATACACCAAAGTTACGGAAGCCGCAGCGCCTAACATCAGGAAAATGACGATAAATACCCTGTATACAGGAACGCCCTTTTGCCGAACAGCTTAAGAACATTAGACTCCCCGTAGAAATAGCCCGCGATGATTGTAGAGAAGCAGAAGAAGAAAATGCAAATAGAAATAATAATTCCACCTACATTTCCGAAGACCTCGTTAAAGGCAATCTGGGTCAAAACAATTCCGTCCTGTCCGCTGGTGTAGGATCCGCTGGTCAAAATGATCAAAACCGTGATGTTCAAGATAATAAAGGTGTCAATGAACACGCTCATCATAGCCACGATGCCCTGGTCGCAGGGGTGTTTCACTTTCGCCACGGCATGGGCGTGAGGAGTGGATCCGGTGCCAGCCTCGTTAGAAAGCAGTCCCCTGGCGATACCGTAGCGCATAGCCTCTTTCACCCCGATGCCAAACATGCCGCCAGCTACTGCCTGGGGTTGAATGCGCCTACGAAGATCATCTTGATAGCGGGAATCAACTGGTCAATGTTGACAACAATCACAATCAATCCCGCAACAATGTAAATCAAAGACATTACAGGCACACACGCGGTCACGAAGGAAGCAATTCGCTGTACACCACCGACAACCACCAGTAGTGTCAAAATGGACATCACAATGCCAATTGCAATCGGTGGAATGTTAAAAGATGCTGCAAAGGATTCACTGATGGTGTTGCCCTGAAGCAGCGCCGCCGCCAGACCAAATCCAATGATTAGAAAGATGGAATGCATTTGCAAGGCCGCTGCCCAGCTTGCCCTTGAAAGCTGCCTTTGATATAGTATGCAGGCCCGCCATTGACACGGCCGTCCTCCAATGTCACTTTGTATTTTTGCGCAGCCACCGCTTCGGAGAAAATTGTGCTCATACCCAGGAAGGCGCTGACCCACATCCAAAAGATGGCGCCAGGGCCGCCGGCCATGATCGCGGTAGCAGGCCCTGCGATGTTTCCGGTCCCCACCTGTCCGGCAATTGCTGTTGCCAGGATTGCCAAGATGGACATGCCCTCTTTACCGGCCTTGTTTTTCTGCCGCATGCCGGAAAATACCAGCCGGAAGCTGTCGCCCAGTCTTCTGATCTGTGGGAACCCCAGGCGGATGGAGAAATAGAGTCCTGTTCCCACCAGAACAATCATATAAAAGTTCCCCAGAGAAAACCGCTGATCTGTCCAAAAAATCATTTAACGCGTCTACCATTTGCTATAAGCCTCCTTCCTAAAATTACGCGATGGTCCCTGTTTATTTGCTGTTATGCCTCTGTTATCTTGCCAGCCTCAGTACTGTCTGGGCTACTTTGATACCGGTGTTTCGGCAACTCTTGATGCCGACCTCATCCCGGTCCACAGCATCTCTCACTTCTCCCCGCTCTGGGTGCGTGGTACAGCCACCACCCAGATAGCAGCTTCGGGACGGGGCTCGCCGCCACTGCCGACCACGATCATGTCATGAATCTCGAAGTAATACTGCATGTTCAGCAGAGCAAATTCTTCGCCGGCGTTTCGGTTGCCGCCCACCGCGAGGCACCCGCCCACCTTGTTCTGAAGCGCATACTGGTATTGGCTGGTGCCGTAGCGCAGTAACCCTTCCGTCCGGTCCATGAACTGCTTCATCTGCGTGGAAATGGTTCCGAAATAGACGGGGAGGCCAAAAATCAAACCGTCGCAGGCTTTCAGCTTGGGATAGATTTCATCCATTCCGTCCCGAAAAAGTGCACAGGCATGGATACCTCCATCTCTGGCACCAGCCTCCCGGCAGCAGGCAAAGCAACCTTTGCAATTATGAATCTCATAGTCTCTGAGATAGATGGTCTCTGTTTCAATGTCACCGACGCTTTTCGCCGCCTCCAGCGCATACTGAAGCATCCGATCCGTATTGGCATCCTTCCGTGGGCTGCCAGAAATGCCGAGTATCAATTTCTTCCCCATGGTTACAACTCCCTTGTATCAATCTTTTTCCCATCTCCTGCCGCGGACGCGGCATTCTTTCAATCAATCGGTTTTCCGCATCCCTCCTTATTGGCCGCTTTCAGCGGCTTAATGCCCCCGCCTTTCAACGTACTCCTTGATCCTCTTCACACCCTCCAGGATATTTTCATCGGGTTCAGCAAAACAGATGCGCAGATAGCCCTCGCCCATCTCGCCAAGGCGGTGCCCGCAATGGTCATCACGCCGGCGTTCACCAGCAGTTCCTTAGAGAACTCCCAGGAGGAGACTCCAAAGTCCTTGATGTTAATGAAGGTACAGGAGCCCTCGGTCCGGAAGGGCTTCATCCCTGGAATCTCCTTCAAGCCGTTGTACAGCAGGTCACGGCGGCGCTCATACTGGCGGCGCATATCCTCCACGCAGTCCTGAGGCCCATTAATAGCGTCAGCGCCGGCCTGCATGGTGAAGATCGGCAGGCAGGGAGGCCACCGCCTGTTGCATCTTGAACATATGCTTCATCAAATCCTTGTCCCAGCCAACCACATAACCAAGCCGCCAGCCAGTCATGGCGTAGGTCTTAGAGAGGCTGTTGACCACCAGGACCTTATCCTTGATGGACTCAATCTGGGCAAGGCTGAAATGCTCCCGGCCGTCAAAATGATCTTTTCATAGACCTCATCGGAGATCACCATAATGTTGTGCTTTTCGATCACCTTTGCCAGAGCTTCACCGTCTGCGGTCAGTACCGCTCCAAAAGGGGTTGCTGGGATATGTAATGACAATGGCCTTGGTCTTGGGGGTGATGGCCTTTTCCAGGTCCTCCGCCTGCAGGCGGAAACCATGTTCTTCATAGAGCGGCACCCGAACCGGCACGCCGCCCAGAGTCAGGGTCTGGCCCACATAGCAGGTATAGGCCGGGTCGGGATGATAACCTCATCGCCGGGGTTCAGGATTGTCATCAGCGCCATGAAGATCCCTTCCACACCGCCGATGGTGACCATGACATTGTCCATGTCATAGGGCCGTCAAACTGCTTGGTATATTTGTTTGCCACTGCCTGACGCATGGCCGGAAGGCCCGGCTCCGTTCCGTACTTGGTCCGTCCCTCCCGCAGAGCCTGGATACAGCTCTCCTTGATGTGCTCCGGCGTTTCAAAATTGGGCTCGCCATTGCACAGGTTAATGGCACCGGGATAGTCCGCTGCCAAATCAAACATGGCACGGATGCCGGACACCGGATAATTCATGGTCAAATTTGATAAAAACTTGTTGGCACTCATCATCTTTCTCCTCCTCGTTTTGTCATCGAATCGGATGCGCCCTTCTAAAGGCGTCCGCCGCCTCAAAACCAGTCATAAACTCCACCGCATTGGTGTCCTGCATATGCTGTACAAACTCATCCAGCATCTTCATCCGCGCGGGACGGCCGATGATCTGCGGGTGGCAGGTCAGCACAAAGCAGATATCAGAATCACCGCTCTCCCGCACCTCTGCCTGAAACTCCGCCAGCAGCGCGTCAAACTCCTCCTGCCAGTACTCCTTGACTGCGCTTAGAGGCTGCATACACTTTCAGGCGTCCGGACGCTATAGAGCCAGAAAGCCGCATCGTCAGAACCAGTGGATGGGCAGCTCCACCAGCTTGGTCTTTCTGCCATTGACCGTCAAATACCGGATGCGCTCCGTGTCCATGATGTTGCTGGAATATGCGATCTCCGGCAGATGCTGCTCCAAAATGTCCAGTGTATAAGGACTGAATTCCCACGCGGGAGAGCGGTAGCCCTTGGGCCGATAACCAACAACTTTTTCCATGATGTCGCTGCAGTCCAAGTACTCCTTCATTTCCTCGTCATAGCCGGACATATTGTCGGGATAGGTGTGGCTCAACTGTGATTGCCCAGCTCATGCCCCTCCGCGTCCATCTGACGCACCATATCCGGATATTCGTCCACGGTAAAACCCGGGACAAAAAACGTCGCGTGAATTCCATGTTTTTGAGCATGCTCAAAATGCGGGGCACGCCGCTCTCCGGCCATATCTCCCCTGGGACAGAATGACTGGCCGTTCAGCATTTTTCGGGTCCCGGCAGCGCCACAGGCATTCTCCGTCCACATCGAACGTCAGCAGTACAGGCATCTTCTTCATATGTTTCCTTCCTTTCAGGTGAAATACACATACGGGTCGAGCTGCGTTTTCGCCAAAATTCGCGCCCGATTTTGTCTATAACGCACAAATATTTTCTTTTCTTATTTATACGCATCATATCATAATGCCTATTAAATTTGTAATCCCGCTTTCTTAGCGCCGTTATAACCAGTGGTTATAACAATCTCCTTAAATGAAAACCACCTCTTTACTCCCTCAAAATGAAAGCCACCTCTCCAGATAGAGAGGCGGCTATGCTACAAAAATGATATTTGCAGGCCCTTAAAAATTACTATATATGAATCACCTATCAGCCAACCCATAGCAGTTACCGGCAGCTTTTACAGTCACCGAACAAAATATATCCGCTCTTTTTTTAAAAAGGCAGCGGCTTGTCTTTTTTTCATGAATCAGCGTCTGTAAAACGTGGATAAAGCGCCGCATATGGATGCGGCGGGTTCCCCTTCAGACGTACGCAGTAAATATTCCAGGCAGCTCCATCTCCTCTGATGGGAATTGTCACCAGATCCGATGATGAAATTCTGTGACATAATGGCTGTAATCCCTAGAAAAACCGCATCTGTTCTGGAAAGAACATCGTAGAGACGTACAGCGGTTATTGGTAAAGATATTTTTCTCAAACTTTTCATAACTGGCAAACGGCTGTAGCGTCGTAGTTACAGTACTCTGTCATTTTGCTGGTGGTACGAACTTGAGGATATGCATAGATATCCTCCATGGAAAAGATTCTCTGCGCCAGCGGATGACTCTTTCGGAACGTCACACAGGAATAGGCCCGGAACAAAAAATATGCTCCATATTTCTGGCCTCCAACCGTTTTTTCCATGCCTCTTCATCTGCGTTTTTTACATGGATAAAGCCAAGATCAGCTCTGCGACCAAATACATCCTGCACGACATCCGCATTTCCGCTCTCATTGATATACAGGGAAAAACGGGAGTGCTTGTGCAGCTCCTGCTCATAAAACCGAATCACCGCTGCCGACATAAAAGAATACCGCCCGCTGGAAATCCGCAGCACTAGGGGTGGTTCAGTCTCATGCCATGGGTGTGGCTGCTGCGAATCTGATTCCACTGGTCCACAATTTGTCTGGCGGCCATGATAAACCGTTTTCCCTCCGCTGTGCTGGTAATCCCCCTTGGAACTCCGTTCAAACACCGGAAAACCCCAGCTCCGCCTCCAGATCATGAACCGCGGAGCTGATGGCGGGCTGAGAGACAAACAGCGTCTGTGAAGCCTTGTTGATCGATCCGCATCGGTCAACTTCAAAATGTATTCAAGCTGTCGAA